>WLWD01000106.1_pt1 | contig 233938 bp, 150 predicted proteins | sample 6712731 | NCBI WGS metagenome assembly WLWD01 (sample SAMN12718690, study PRJNA576275) | sponge metagenome | isolation source: marine sponge | host: Mycale hentscheli | place: New Zealand: South Island, Marlborough, Capsize Point | collected 2014-11-01
TCCCGGGGAAGTAAATAGCCAATATAGTTGGTTTTTAAAGATATATCCGAAACTCTGCACCATATTTGGCTGCAACTGCTCTCCATTTCAAATTTCCACCATTCTGACCTGCCGATCCTGCTGTTTGTTTTGCTCTGATTCACTACCAGAAGAATCATTGCCCAGGCGACTAAGTTGTATTTCGTGGTGGCATCTGAATTAGAAGCCAATGTGTCGGGACTTAATTCTCTGCCCACGGAAATTGACTCATACAGAATGCTCACTGGACATATAACTTTGAAAATTTGTTTTTTGGAACCTACAATATACATCAGGAACAATTAAATTTTCACGATTACCTGGAGTTTTCCAAACTTACCACTTGGGTAAGCCAAATTAAATTTATTAGAACCACTTGGGGATGCAAATCTGTAAAAGTAACTTTCATATAGGATTTTGTAGACTTAAAGCAGCATTTCCAAAAATATTTGAGATAATTTTCGTTTTTTTAATTTTAAAACAAAATGCTCAATATTTCATCACTGGCACTCACCAGATCTGAATTCAGCACAAAAATGGGTCTAGAAAAGCCAATCAAAACTTACTTTATATCCTAAAACAAGGTTATTGGTGCTCTTGCCTGGACTATTATTCAAATGTTCCAGTTGTAAATCATTAATATAACATAACACATTATAATGTGGAAGTCTCTGCATAGTAGTTTCTATGATCTTAAATTCGTAGGTGCACTGGTGATATCAAAAGAGCAATCACACTCTAATATTCCCTTCTTTCTTTGCAACTACTACAATTGGAACTAACCACTCGATGATATTGGCAAGCGAGGCCGAAAAAAAAAATAAACACAGGGTGAGTCAGAGTGTGTGATAAGGTGAAATACATATTAGCAGGATAATTTCACACTCTTAGGCCACATCACTCTGGCTAAGTCTGGTTAATTGTGGAATGCAAATAAACCTTGCGGGTTTTCTTACCATCCTGTCATAAATCTTTGCGAGCTGGTGTTGTATGATGGAGGTTCTAGCTAGGGCTCTATACCAGTAGTGTGCGAATCAGCCACTTCAATTATTGTCCTTTTTTCAGAACTCTTCATTTTGGTGGACGCTTTCCAGGTCGGAGCTCATAGTAGAACAAGTTCGGAGGTGGGACTAGCTAAAAATATTTGTACGCACATTTTATAGATGCCCACACACAACTTGGCGTAATAAGTACACATTTTATAAGTTCCCCAATCCAGGGGAAAGGATGCGTTAGGGTAACCAGACCCCTTCGAGCGGAGCGATTAGGGTGTACTTGCGAAAAATCATGAAGCTAAATTGTGCCCCAAAATTATAGGGGAGGCTCTAGCTAACCCCTGGAGCACACACCCCTCCACTTCCTTCTCCTTCTTCCTACATCACTGGACTTTTGTCATCATGGAAGTAGTAGCTTCTTCACAGTAAAATAATCTCAGGTAACAAATTTGTTGTTATCAAGCCGACTTTAGCTTTGTTCAACCCACAAATTTGTCCTTCTGGTGCTAAGGGATGGCAGAGAAGCACAGAACCCCCCCCCCCCCCCCCCCCCCCCCAGAATGTGCTGGTCTGATGGACTGCACAAACCACAACAGACAATTATTTGAACTATCATTCCGGCACTAACCAGAGCACTTGCCTCTTATGATTTTCTCACCTCACCAAAGTGCGCACTGGTTTTTAGAGGTTATGCAGGAAGTGACATAGAAGTGACGTTTACTTAGCAACAGTTGCTAGGTCGCCATTTTGAGTGGCAAAACGTCGAGTTGCGCATGGCGTATTCTAGGCTAATTTTGTCTTCACCTGTCATTTCTGCTTATTATTTCTCATTGGACGCAGCTTGAATGCGTACAGGGAAAGTTAACTAAGCTGGAAGCCTGAAGACCCTTACCTCAGCTAAAAGGAAGGATTTATTGAATCCTTGGGATTTATTGAAATCTTGAGATAAATATGGCCTGAAGTAGTATCCAGATATATTTTGGTACCTCATTGAATAGACTTGTAAGTATACTGGTGAATTGTTGAAAGCTTATATAAAAATCTTGATTTCTACATGTATTTTTATTAATGGTTGGGTAGCTAATGTTAAGGGTGTAGTAGTATCAGGTTCTGATTCCCACTTAGTAATGTGTTCAGTGCGTCACTCACAAATGCTTACAGTACCTCCAGCAACTCCTTTGTTCAATGAACTATTTGGATGAACCCTTCATAACAATTGCATTTATTAAAACAATTGCATTTATTAAACCAATTGAGCTAATCGAGATGGAGCTTTTACCTGACTTTGTTGGTAAATGGTTCACCAAGAAGCAACGGTTATTTCAGTACATCTGTCTTCTAGCTTTTCTTCTGATAATATTGTGACCATGGAAGGTCCCGTTAGATTATGGTGCTACTGCAGGAAAGCAGAGTCTGGAAAGATGATCTGCTGTGATAATAGTAACTGCCCAACAGAATGGTTTCATACGACTGACGTGCCTGAAGTTGAAATGGATTCCCAAAGGAAAGTGACTATGTCCATTCCGTCATTGCATGGGGAAAAAAGTTGAAGTCTAAGTAAACTCTGTTATTGTACAGTTAATTAGCTATGTTTTATGGAATAATTTTTTCCCCCAACCAAATATTATAAAATCACATTTCATTATTTAACATTGTAACAGCAAAAAATTGGGAATGGTTTTAATTAAGGTGAAACAACTGCTGATGGACATAAATTACCTAGTGCACAACTTATAATGACTAGCTATTTTATCTTTTGGACTAGTATACATTCTTTTTCATTGGTCATAATAAAGTTGATTGGTGTTGATTCAAATATACTGTACTATTGACAAAGTATGCCTATGACTCGTTCAACATGAACTAAACTCTTGACAGTTGACGAGAAAAATCTACTTCACTTTTTGTCAGCTGTGGTTTTCCACCAGTAAATGGTGAAAGCTTGACACAGTAGACACCAGCACTTTCATGAATATTAAAACCTCTATCTGCTAAAACAAGTTCACCTGGAAATCTTCATATCTTCTTTATCTACTCCATTATTTTTATCTTCTTTATCTGCTTCAGTGTGGTTCACAGTAACTTCATCATTTCCATAATCACAGAGCTGTACCTGGCTTTTGGCAGCTTCTAATCATGCTGTGTCTTTTCTCTTCTTCTTTTATTCACTTCAGCACTCCTTTTAAACCCATGCCATCGATAGCTTTTCATTTTAGAGGGCTTGTAATGTGTGCAAATACTTACAATACGACAGAAGACAAGGGATAGTTACATTAACATCCTGATACAAAATGATCGCTACATAGCCTAGTGTACTCTTTAGGTATCCGGTCTTTCCAGCCTACAACCGCTATCCATCATAATCGTCCCAGTTCATCCTCAGAAAAACCAAAAATGTAACATCAGAGCCTTTTTTTTTAAAGCAGTTCGTACAACCAACGGCACAAAAGCTCTTCACTATTGCCACTCAAAATGGCTGCGTGTAGGGCGTGCACATTTATTACATCACTTCCTGCATAACCCCTTGTCAGTCAGTGTTTGATTAAGATTAAGTATCTCTAACTGTTGTCAGAGTTACCCTCAGAAGGCACTTCTCAGAATTAACTGTACAAGGCACTCGGCAGACTACACTCTTTGTGGGACCCACAACCTTTGGTACTAGGACTTACAACCCCAGGTCCATAATCATCATGGTTGGCTGGATCCCACAACCCATAATATTAAAATTCAAGAACAGTTCAGCCAAATTCTATATTAAAACAAGCCATTTCTTGAACTGGGTGAAGTTCTAAAAGAATACTGTGGAACCACAGATATGACTAATAATTAGAGAGTTAATTTGGAAGTTGCAGAATGATTGGATAAATACTTAGGATATAATAAATATTAAATAATAATTTATTACTATTCAATTGATTATATAATATAATATATTATTATTTATTTCACCCTAGATATCTTCACAATGATATCTTTGGTACATGACACTGTGAAATAACTCAAGATATTTCATGCTGTTATTTCATTTCAATTTTCTTGGTTTTTACAGCTACCTTCCTCTAGTGTACCCTGCTCTACAGGGTTTAGAGCAGCTGCTAAAATGTTGGCTGGGGGTGTGGGTAGCCCCTACAACCAAATTTACCTGTGAGTTACCTTTCCCTAGTACTAAGTAAAGATATTTAGCGTGGAATAAACCACTTATTACACTTGTCAGAGTGATATGGCAAGCTATTTCACTCTCAGGCTTTATTTTCACTCAGACTCTGGCTCATGAAAATAAATTAGCCTGCTTGTGGGGTTGGGTTTCTTGCGCTGCTCTCACAACGCAGGTCCGCTGCCACCAGAGTTCTCACAGCCCAACTGACAAAGATTCAGCTTTTAATAAAAGTAAGGCATGCAAGAACTGATACACGTGACATAAAACTTAACTTAAATACGAACATGAAACTCCACCTATTATGACCCACAATGACGTACACGATCTATACTTCCTGCTCTGCAGCGTTTAGTTCGCACTGCAGAGCAGGCACACACACTCACCGCTAATTGACACTCAAACACATGACTTACAAAAACTCTCTAAGGGCTGGTACAATTAAATGAAAGGCTGATACAATTAAAGAACAAAATAACATAACATAAACAAGTTCTGAGTTCATGTGGGTAGGGCTAGACTCCACCCACATCTCTGTGCTTCTCTGTCTTCTTCTCTTTATCTCCCTTCGTCTTCTCATCTCTGTCTTTCTCCTTCCTGGGCAGACCCACATCTCCCCCCACCAAGCTTGGACCCGTGGGACAAGCTGACAACACCGGGTCTGAGTTGGTGTCCACAGTCCATGATTGGCGTGAAAACCCATCCGCGTTCGAATGCAACGATCCCGCACGATGAACCAACTTGATAGCTCTATCTTGTAAGGCCAATGCAAATCTCAAAAGTCGTCGGTTCAGGCCTTTCCCACTCAATAAGGCCAAGCACGCTTTATGGTCGGTAATCACTTCCAGAGGTCTCGCATACACAAGGCGCTCAAAGTGGCGTATAGCAGCCACGATGGCCAAACTCTCCAGCTCGGTAATAGAATAGTTTTTCTCCGCTGGCCTCAGCTGACGACTGAAGAAGGCCGCAGGCAACTCAACTCCATCTCTAGCCACGTGCAAACAGGCACCATTCCATCTCCTGAAGCGTCTGTATACAGGCGTAACTCATCGTCCACGCTAGGAACACACAGCATTACATGATCACACAACAATGACCGTAACTCACTGTACGCTGAATTCATCCTCCGCGTCCATTCCACCTGGCGGGGAGCTCGGAGAGAGACAGCTGGTGTGAGGCAAGAGGACAAACTTCCAAACCCTTTAATGAACCTCCTATAATATGACATGGCACCCAAGAAGGCACGCATGTCCTTCTTGGTGCGAGGCTTCACAAACTCTCTCAGGGCTTTTACTCTGCACTCAGGGATAGACACACCTCCACCCCCAATTCTATGTCCTAAATAGGTCAGATATTTTCTCCCGAACACACACTTCCTCATTTTTATCTTAAATCCAGCATCACCCAAACACTCAATAACACTCCGTAAATCTTTCATATGTTGCTCCCAATTCACACTATAAACTACAACATCATCAATATAGTTGCAACACATGGAACTAACAGGTTCTAACACTGCCTCAACAGCCGCCTGAAAAACTGCTGGGGCGTTCTTCAGCCCAAAGGGCATCCGAACATATTTAAACTTGCCTAACGGGCAAACAAACGTGGTTAACTCGCTAGACACAGGATCCATTTCCAACTGATGGAATCCCGCTGTCAAATCCAGAGTGGAAAGACAGCTACACTGGCCCACCTTCTGGAGAATCTCATCCAGAGAGGGCACCCAATACCTCACAAGAGGCGTGACATCATTCAACTGCCGGAAGTCAACGCATAATGCGTACAGAGCCATCTTTCTTCCGAACAGGAACTAGAGGGGAGGACCACAAAGAACTAGATTTCACAATTATACCTTCACGCAACAGTTTACTAATCTCATCCCTCACAGCTTTCTCGATCCCCACAGGTATATTTCTGCCCTGTTGTGACACAGGCACAGCATTCTCAGAAAGGACAATAGTACACTTGGCCTTAGTACACAACCCTGGGGTTTCGCTAAAGTGGTCCGCTGACTCACTTAAGACACTATTGAGATGTTTCTGGTTGAACCCTGGACACTGATCCATGGACAACAAAGGAGAACCCTCTAACAGTTCATTGTCAATCCTGACATCCTCAGCTACCAAAGTCACAGCATTGATGCTCACTGGTCTCACAACATAGTCCTTTAAATTATTAATATGAGCAATTCTGGTGGGATGACCATCTCCCTTGGACACCTTAAAGGTCACTTTAGACACCTTCTCAACAATATTATAAGGCCCTTCCCACGAAGCCTGCAGGGCTGCATGGAGGCCAGGAACTCTCATTAAAACAGTATCACCCACATTTACAATTCTATCACACTTCCCCTTATTATACACACTGACTCTATTCTCAATAGCCTTGGCCTCTGTAGCAGAAGCCACATCATGAATGACACTTAGCTGATCACTCAATGTCACAAGCCACTCTTCAATGTCCATACAATCTAAATTTCTCTCGACCCAACCACTGTACAAAAGATCTAACGGTCCAGCTACCTCCCTGCCAAACACAAGCATATGGGGAGAATATCCAACATCTCTATTAGGGATTTGTCGAATGGCGAAAAGCGCCAAGGGGAGAAACTCAACCCAGTCAATGCCGGCGTCCATGGCCTTGGCCAACATAGGCTTGAGGGTGCCATGGAGCCGCTCGACTACCCCGTTGGACTGGGGTCTATACGGTGACGACTGAATGGTATCAATACCCAACATAGAACATAGATTAGCCAACAACTTGGACAGGAAAATGGTACCTCTGTCCGACAAAACTCTCAATGGGATACTTGTTCTAGAGATGATCTGGACAAAGCATTGGGCTGCCTCCTCAGCTGAGGCAGTCCGCATTGGGATTGCTTCCGGCCATCTACTGGCCAAACAAATGTATGTAAACATATACTTCGCTCCCCGTTTCCCTTTGGGGAGGGGCCCAACTAAGTCAACTGCAACCGATTCACAGGGCACAGTTAAAATCTTTCTTTCGACCATCAGGGCTTTCTTATTGCCCGCTTGATTCATCCTTAGACACACATCACAAGACTTAACGAACTTAACTATATCACCATGGATACCAGGCCACACAAACCTAGCACCCAACACTCTCCTCATCCCTCTCACCCCGATGTGAGCAGTATTCTCGTGCGCCAGCTTTAAGGCCTTTGCACGCTTGGGTAAGGGAAGGACAATTCTGACACACACATTATTCAACTCATCCACAGACTTATGGACTAGAATACCATTATCTGCCCATGCATATCCATTCATGCACTTATCAGCCAAACCCCGAATATGTGCAAGGGTCTCGTCACACTTAATTTCATCAATCAAAGTAGCAACACTAGAATTATCACTGACTGATGGGCAAACTAAATTAAAATCAACGTCTAAAACGCTTTCACTAGTCTCACTAAACTGATTAACGTTCTTAGTAACACTAGACTTGACACCGTTATTTTCACCAGCTGACTCAACTGCAACTGGCACAACACCATTATCAGCAACAGCACTATCAGTGGGATTAGAGACTTGGCTACTCTGCACATCGTCCATACATTCTTCAGATACTACATCAAGCCCAGATCCCGAAGCACTACTATCATCAACCGAAGCAATACAATCTTTAAGGACAGCCATCTCCTCAAAACCTGACCCAATTTGAGCCAGTCTCTCCCACTCTTGATCAAAAGCTAACGGATTTGCATCACACACATCAGCAACATGTTTCTCACTCTTTTTCTGTCTCATGGCCTTACTCTTGGCCCTAGTCACAATACTGACTGTTGCACTCTTCTGGATGTTGTCAGCGCCCTGAGAGGTCTTACATGCCTCCTGCGGGTTGGCAACAGAGCCAGCATCAACATCAGCTGATGTCTGATCATCAGGGTGCCCTGCCTCGCTTGCCCTGGGAGGAGCATTTGAGGCAGCGTCCAGAAGGAGCCGGGAAGCCATGTTACCGTCCATGGGGACTGAAAACAGGACCCTGTTGCAGAGGTCATCTTCATGAGCCACCGCAACAACAGACATAAAGGCTTTGCCTCCATATTCAAAGTCTACTCTAGCAGTCTGGAGAGTCTTGGGGTCACCATTCCACCCCTTAACTCTCACATACTCATCAAGCAACTGATTATGATACACTAAACATCCAGGTACTAGCTATAGTGATCTCAGCACCCGTGTCGGGGACAATCTGGCATGGCATACCGTTTATCATCCCCTCCACATGAGACGCACCATCCCGGACTGCTACCCAACTTGCATTATAGGTACGGTACGACTACCCTTTTTCACTTCCACTTTCCTGTTCTCACTTTTATTGTTCACATTATTTCTGCCCCTATTCGGACACTCAGGTACTTTGTGCCCAGGTTCATTGCAAGCATAGCATACTACAGGTGGAACCTTAGAACTACCACTATTCTGCTCACTATTCCGATATCTACAATCATAAGATCTATGGCCATACTTACGGCACACAAAACACTGAACACCTCTAAAGCCAATACTAGGACTACTCACTCTCGCCACAGGTTTCTCTGGTTCCGCCGTCTGAAATGACAGCGCTACGCGATTCAAGTCCTTGAAAGACGTGATGTCTCTCGCGTCCATCAGCATTCTCTGGCTAACAGGCCGTGAGGCTCTGTAAATAGCTGTAGCGAAGAAGAGCAGGACCTCGCTTTTCTCCACAGTGGCCATATCAACAGAGTCGATTAGGCCTTTCAAATGCACATATGATTCAAGGGAGTTCATGGACCTCACTGTATTTGAAAACTCCGCTATGAGCTTGACTCCCAGCGTAGTCTTGCTGGAGCCTAATCCCTCAATCAACAACTCTTTCAATTCGGTGTAGGAAATCTCATCTCTATCTATAGAAGCAACGAAGGCAGTGCCCGCTTTAGACTGAAGTTTCTGCAGCAGGATAGATTTAAACCGCGATCTCGGACAACCAAGATCAGATAGATCCGCTTCCAATTTCCTTATATATCTTGCAATGTCGGTGCCCTCTTTGTGAGGAGCCAAGGCAGTAATTTGCCTGTTTAGCTCGCCACTAGAGGTGTCACCAGAGGACCTACCAGAGGACCCAAGGCTTCTCATGGCCTCAGTAAAAGATAGCATAAAGGACCTCATGACATTAGAGTCACTCTCACTATTACCACCTAAATTCACACCAGAGGTCAAACCACCTCCCGTAAGATCATCATTACCCTCTCTTTCTCTTTCCAATTCCCTATCTCTTTCTCTTTCCAATTCCCTCTCTCTTTCTCTAGACATACCACTACCACTATTATATTCGCTCAAACCATCCATCTCTGAACCACACTCTGAATTATCACTAATCTCAGGCAACCGGGACGCACACACAGACTTGCCTTTATCTTTCTCTTTGTTAGACACTTTCACCCTGCTAGGTAGTAAACTACCAATAGAACTCTCTGAACTTCTTTCAACTCCAGAATCAAATTGACTCTTTCCCTTACAGGCTCTCTCCTTTTTCTCTCTCCGGCTCATCCACACCAAGTGTCCTGAAGCGGAGGAATCTACAGACATACAACGACAGGCCAAATATTGGCAACCACAGATCTCAGGCACAACAACACCCAAGGTAACTTCTGGTCAAGCCCGGCTGAAGATAGTGACGACGACCGAGTCTTAAATCGGAGACGACAGTTCAAGACAGTCAAGTAGATCAGTAGCACGGCACACTTTCGAAGACGTGGAAGAGGGCGAGTTTTAAATCGACACTCCACACCGCTGCCTCCAATTGTGGGGTTGGGTTTCTTGCGCTGCTCTCACAACGCAGGTCCGCTGCCACCAGAGTTCCCACAGCCCAACTGACAAAGATTCAGCTTTTAATAAAAGTAAGGCATGCAAGAACTGATACACGTGACATAAAACTTAACTTAAATACGAACATGAAACTCCACCTATTATGACCCACAATGACGTACACGATCTATACTTCCTGCTCTGCAGCGTTTAGTTCGCACTGCAGAGCAGGCACACACACGCACCGCTAATTGACACTCAAACACATGACTTACAAAAACTCTCTAAGGGCTGGTACAATTAAATGAAAGGCTGATACAATTAAAGAAAGGCTGATACAATTACATGAACAAAATAACATAACATAAACAAGTTCTGAGTTCATGTGGGTAGGGCTAGACTCCACCCACATCTCTGTGCTTCTCTGTCTTCTTCTCTTTATCTCCCTTCGTCTTCTCATCTCTGTCTTTCTCCTTCCTGGGCAGACCCACACTTCAGATGTAATTACTAAAATGAGTACAGCAAAACACGTCACCTGACTTCTAATCATCATTATACAGACTTATTCATGGTAGTTCATAGCAGATGGAATTAAATTATGAATATTGTTTGTGACTATAAATATAATAATACTCAACAATTCTTGCAATGCAGTTGTTTATTTGGATTTGATTGTTTGCTAGAACTCTTGTCTAGCTCTGTATTTCTAAACAAGTATTCATATTCAAGTTTAGATGACATTTTAATGAAAAAGTAACCTCCTTGTCAGTGCTATTGCGATGGTATCCCACGTTAGCCCAGCCCCAGTCATCCACCAGCAGGAACACAATGTGAGGCTTTGGTAACTGCATTGGCTATTGGAGTCATCAGAAGAAAGCTCAGATTTAGGTACTTGAACTTATTAGAAGTAAGGCAGCAGGGAATGTGTTAGATGTTATATTTTTCATTACGTTATGTTCAAATGTTAAGTCTCACTTGTGCTTCAAAACTGTCACATAAATGTATATAAAGAAACAAGGTCTGGATATTTCCTCATCAGTAAATGTACAATAATCTTGGCAGTTATTCATATGCACACCATAAGAAAGGTAAACTGGTTGTAAATTACTGTATCTACTGGTAACAAATCAACAATCAAAGTAGTCAATGTTTTGACACCTAATTTGGATTCATTTTTTTAACCAAAGAGCAGTTAAATTTTTCATGAACATTTTTTAAAAACTAATTGGTCACAATTCCAAAAATGGACCCCAGAACCCATCGTATTTGTCTATAGCTACATCACAAGCTCCTGGCCAAGGCTGTCCACGATTGGGAGAGAAGTGTGTAGCTTGATATTTGACGAGTTTAGCTTGCATATCTTTTAGCTTTTCCGGCATTGACTCCCTGAGGTCTTTCCGTTCTTCAGGGTCTTCTTTGATATTGTACAGACATCCAGTGCTCCTGCATTTCTTAATGGCTTCAATTCCTGCATGTTTTGTAGTATTAGGATAAATGGGCCCTGTCCATCCAGCTGAATGCACATCACCTACCAGTATCTTGTAGTCACCACTGATCAGAGTTTTATTACTGATTGGTATGTCCACTCTGGGAGAGGTGGAGTTTTGTCCTGATATTAGAGGCCACATATCCATGCTGTCCACAGGAGGCAGATTAGCTGCTGCTGCCTTTGTATCTGTTGGATCCACACCAGCCAGGCCACAGAATGTACCGTACCAGTCAGCAAGGTGGATGTAGCCCTCAGTTTTCTTTCCTCGCTGTGTTTCAGGTAGAAAGCCTCCATTGACAAATGCATTTCCACGCACTCCTCCTTGCCAGTCTGTTGCTTTTCCTCCCTTCAAGGGATAATTGTTCCCTCCTTTGTTACTTGATATTGGACCTCCATTATCAGTACTTACCACAAGTAGAAGGTTGTCCCATATGCCTCGACTCTTCAATGCATCCACTACTGGTCCTACTACATCGTCCAGGTAGTTCAGCATAGCGTGGTAGATTCTTCTGTAGTAATCGTCAATGAAACTGAACTTGGCAAGATACCTGTCTGGAACTTGATACGGGTCGTGAACTAGATGTGGAGCGTAATAAAGAAAGAGAGGTGTGGCGATGTCGTGATTATTAATGATGCCGAGGACACGATCTCTGAACAAAGCCTCTTCATAGTTATCTTCTCCTGTCCCATTCAACTCATGTGCTGGTTTGCCTGTATCCCAGAAGTCTACAATGTCAGTGACCCCACATTTCCCATCCACCTCATTGAAATAGTCATTTCCGTGGTGATTGTAGCACAGGGAAGTGTCGAATCCTCGTCCTTTGGGAGTGTGGTTTGGAGTAGCCATACCAGCATCCCACTTGCCAACTTGGTGAGTGGCATAGCCAGCCTTCTTCATCTTCGCAGCTATTCCTGTCATGTTTCTGGGGATTCCATAATAACCAGATATCTTGTCTTCAGGGTTGTATGCTGTTAGTTTAGCATCTGTGTCATCATTGACGTGAATGGGGAACCTCCCTGTCATCAAAGAAGAACGAGAAGGACCACAGACTCTGAATGTGTAGTGCTGATCGAGTTGAAGGCCACTGATAGCTAAAGCATCTATGTTCGGAGTTACCACCTCCTTGTCCGTCCCGTTGCGGTGGTAGCCAGCATTAGCCCAGCCCCAGTCATCCACCAGCACGAACACGATGTGAGGCTTAGGTGATGCATTGACAGTATTGGTAGCAGCCACCACCAGCAGCAAGGGATGGATCCATTCACAGAGCATTGCGCTCCTGGAGTAGATTAGTTGTTTTGACACATACATAGATCACACGACCACTGGAATGCTATGATAGTGTATTCATCTAACAGTCTAAACATTTGGAGATGTGATATTTAATGTTATACATTATTTAATTTTAAAGATTTTGGTGCCCATGGATTGAGTACAGTAAAGGAGAAAAATTAACAGATAATCAAAGAGGAGAGGAAAAAAAAACAAACTATGCAATAAAGCCTGTCTAATAATAGATTGAGCAAAAATGAAAACCACTGACACTAATTGTATTTACATTCAACTTATGAATACAATGTGAATAACTTTTGAAGTTACATGAATAAGTTAGTGGACAGAATTTGGTGTGGCTATACTTTTGCATTACAGAAGAGTAGTTTAGTAAGGACTATATGAATAGGTGAAATGCATGTACATGGATTTTTTCCAGGTCATCCAACTGAAAGTCCCAACATTCGTTCTATAATTTTGCTTTGCACAAGTTGAGTGACAAATGGCAATAAAGGATCATTTAACATATACCTGTAAATTAGGTGCATTGTCGCCTTTAGAATTGTTTAATTTCTCTTATTTGTGAGAAATTAAACAATAAAAGCAACAGTGCACCCAATTTTTTAGCCAAATATTAGTATATATGGTGTATATATCTATATATATATATGCATATTATATATACATATATAATATTGGTGTAGTCACTTGTATTATTTTTAGGCTTATTAGGCATTTTTTCTTTATAGCCAAAACAAGAGTTAAGTATTGTTTCTAAATAAAACTGATAGAATGATGAACCAAAGTAACATTTAATATTACAACTTTTAAAAGCTAGAAGAATGATGTTTATGTTCATCAGCAAAAAAAAAAAAAAAAAAAACGGGGGAAAAACCGAGTAACTCAACATGTCATGTCGTGCAGTTAGTTAAACATCAACAAATGGTCCCCAAAATCCACCATACGTATTCATTGCCATTTCACAGGCTTTAGGTGCGATCTTTCCTCGGTTGGGATTGAAATAAGTGGCTTGGTACTTGGCAAGCTTGGCCTGCATCTCTTTGAGTTGGTCTGGCATGGACACGGCAAGGTTGTTACGCTCTTCAGGATCTGTCTTGATATTGTATAGGCAACCTGTGTCTCCACATTTCTGGATCGCTCGAATTCCTTCAGGAGATGTTGTGTTTGGATACGTAGGTCCTGTGAATCCAGCTTCATTAACAATGCCAACTAGAATCTTGTAGTCACCACTGATGAGCGTGACATGACTGGCAGGAACATCCACTCTGGGAGAGGTGGAGTTTTGTCCTGATATCAGAGGCCACATGTCCATGCTGTCCACAGGAGGCAGATTAGCTGCTGCTGCCTTTGTATCTGTTGGATCCACACCAGCCAGGCCACAGAATGTACCATACCAGTCAGCAAGGTGGATGTAGCCCTCAGTTTTCTGTCCTCGCATGGCCTCTGGGAGAAAGCCTCCAGACACATATGCATTGACTCTAATGCCTCCTTGCCAGTCTGACATTTTCCCTCCTTTCAGTGGAAAGTTGTTGGCTCCTCCTCCTGGATAAACAGGTCCACCATTGTCTGCGCTTGTAACTAGCAGTAGATTATCCCACATGCCTCGACTCTTGAGGGCTGCCACGTACTGTCCTACCACGTCGTCCAGATAGTTCACCATAGCATGGTAATACTGCCTGTGCTCATCGTCAATGAAACTGAACTTGGAGAGGTAGCTGTCCGGCACTTGCAGTGGGGTGTGAACAATGTGAGGTGCATAGTACAGGAAGAGTGGTGTTGAAGGATCATGGTTCTTGATAACATCCAGGACATGGTCTCTGAACAGAGCTTCTTCGTACTTGTCCTCCCCTGTTCCATTCACTCCATGGGCTGGCTTGTCAGTATCCCAGAGGTCAACAACTCCTGTTTTGTTGCATTTTGAAACTACTTCGGTATAGTAGTCATTGTCATGGTGGAAGTATCCAAAGGAAGTGTCGAACCCTCTTCCTTGAGGGGTGTGGTGTGGAGTAGCCATGCCAGCATCCCACTTGCCCACCTGGTGAGTGGCATAGCCAGCCATTTTCATCTTCTCAGCTAATCCTGTCATATCTTTAGGTATGCCAGCATAACCGGATTCCGGATCACTTGGGTTGTAAATGTTGGGTGCAGCATTCTGGTCATTTACATGGATGGGAAGTCGTCCACTCATCAAACAAGATCGTGAAGGAGAGCAGAACTTGTATGCATAATGCTGGTCCAGTTCTAGTCCATTCTTTACCAGATCATCTATGTTAGGAGTGACTACTTCCTTGTCAGTGCCATTGCGGTGGTATCCCACATTAGCCCAGCCCCAGTCATCCACCAGCATGAACATGATGTGAGGCTTGGTAGCTGCATTAGCCCCAGCCACTATCAGCAGAGAGCAAGCAGCGATGATATTGAAGGCCATCACTATTTTTCTTTGATACTAGTAGTCTTTGATGTGTTTGTACTGTATATCAGTCACCTGACTGATACAGACTTATTCATAGTAAGACACTGCAGGTGGAATCTAGTTAATGAATTTTATTTGCGATAATTAATATGACACTCAACTGGCTCTGTTGGGTATCATGAAAGAGTAATAAGATTAATTTGTAGCTATGTAATATTAGTATACACTTGATATTCACTAAATTCATTTTTCTTTATAGCTATTAACATTAGTCCAAAAAGGGCCCCCAGAACCCTTTGTATTTAGTCATCGCTGTTTCACAAGCTGCTTTAGACACAAATCCACGAAATGGACGGAAATGTGTTGCACGATATTTGTCAAGTTTAGTTTGCATTTCCTTGAGAGCATCTGGCATAGAAGCCGCCAAATTGTTGTGCTCCTCAGGATCAGTCTTGATATTATAAAGGCAGCCGGTCTCCCCACAGTTTTGTATGTGATTGATTCCCTCTGGGCTTGTTTTGTTAGGATATTGCGGACCAGTCCATCCAGCCCCATTGTGTGCCCCAACCAGAATCTTGTAGTCACCACTGATGAGTGTGTGGTAGCTGGCAGGAACATCCACTCTGGGAGAGGTGGAGTTTTGTCCTGATATCAGAGGCCACATGTCCATGCTGTCCACAGGAGGCAGACTAGCTGCTGCTGCCTTTTTATCTGTTGGATCCACACCAGCCAGGCCACAGAATGTACCATACCAGTCAGCAAGGTGGATGTAGCCCTCAGTTTTCTGTCCTCTCTGTGCTTCAGGCAGGAAGCCTCCAGAGACGAAAGCATTTCCACGGATTCCTCCCTGCCAGTCTGACATTTTCCCTCCTTTGAGGGGGAAGTTATTGGCACCTCCCCCTATGTAAAGAGGACCTCCGTTGTCAGTGCTCGTCACAAGCAAGAGGTTGTCCCACAATCCTTTATCTTTAAGTGCGGTCACCACTTCACCTATCACATCGTCCAAATAGTTGACCATGGCATGATAATGCTGCCTGTCTAGATCATCAATGAAACTAAACTTATCAACATAGTCCTGGGGGACTTCAAGGGGATCGTGGACGATATGTGGGGCATAGTACAGAAAGAGTGGTGTCGATGGATCATGTTTGGCGATTACGTCGAGAACTCGGTCTTTAAACAGGGCCTCTTCATAACGGTCTTTCCCCGTGCCGTTCACTCCGTAGGCTGGTTTTCCTGTGTCCCACAAATCCACTACATCAGTGTTGTTGCAATTTCCCATAACTTCAGTGTAATAGTCGTTTTGGTGGTGGAAGTAGCAAAATGAAGTGTTGAATCCCCTCCCTTGTGGTGTGTGGTCAGGAGTAGCCATTCCTGCATCCCATTTGCCAACTTGGTGGGTGGCATAGCCAGCTAACTTCAATTTCTCTGCGATTCCCGTCATTCCTCTCGGTATTCCTTGGTATCCTGACTGCTTGTCCAGTGGGTTGTGGATGTCTGGTTCTACATTCTCATCATTGACATGAATGGGGAGTCTTCCGCTCAATAAAGAGCAGCGTGAAGGAGAGCAGAACTTGTACGCATAATGCTGGTCCAGTTCTAGTCCATTCTTTACCAGATCATCTATGTTAGGAGTGACTACTTCCTTGTCAGTGCCATTGCGGTGGTATCCCACGTTAGCCCAGCCCCAGTCATCCACCAGCAGGAACATAAGATGAGGTTTAGCAGCATTTGCTGCTGCATGAGATATGCTGACAGCACACAGAGAGAGTAAACCCAGTAGAATCAACATTCTTGCTCTCATTAATGCTATTCCTATTCAAGTAGGTCTGTAGCTTAAGGAGAAGTGTCAGGTGATGTGATTTTAGAATGTCGTGAATACTGCCGCCATATTAGGCACACAATGGTGTAGTACCATTTAGGAGATGTCATTGTATGTGTTTATTTATTTATCATTCTAGTTATCTTAATGACTATATGGCACTACCGTGTATATGTAAGAATTACTTGTAGCTAACTATGAATTAAAGTAAGAAAGAAAATGGCTTTGTAAAATGAACCTTTGTTTTGTTTCCTGTTTTTAGTCAGAAGATGCAAATGAAACCTGCGTGTGGAGAGTGAATTTGAAGGAGACGGAGTGTTACTGGAAGGGCTGGTTCGAAGGGTTGTCTAAAATGTTTCTCTCACTGCCCATCCCCAAGTTACTACTTCTGGCTGGGATTGATCGCTTGGACAAGGAACTCACCATTGGACAGATACAAGGTATATACATAGCTATGATTAATGACTATAATAATTAGCTACTGTCTACTTGTATTACTGTTCAGGTAAATTCCAGATGCAAGTGATGTCAGGGTGCGGCCACTGTGTACATGAAGATGTTCCTGACAAGGTGATTAAATAATCTTTAAAATATCCTTGCAAAGGTCAAGTTAATAGAATTATTTAATTTTGTGTGTACAATCCTCTCTCTCTCTCTCTCCCACCCCCCCCCCCCCCCCCCCCTCCTCCTCCAAGCACTTGGCTCTTATTATGCTTTAAAGTGTCCTATGCTTTGTGCAGGTGTCAGAGATTATGGCTAGATTTCTTGTCAGACACAAGTTTGCTGAACGAAAAGACAATGCTATTCCTTACACCTGAACCTGTCACACCAATCCACCTATTCTTTGTAGGATCTAATATCTTTTTACTTCATGGTATATAATATATAAATATATATTATATATATATATATTTTTTTTTTTTTTTTTTTTTTTTTTCTTCCAAATAAATTACTGGCACTAAGTATCATGACTTTTACCAAGTATATTCTAGGTAAAAATGTTAGTATTTTTAAATTTTCATTAAAATATTTTGTTTCAATTGAAAAATAAAGCACAAACAGTATAATGAATTAAAAATAAATAAATTAACATTTAGAGTTTCCCACAAACGTATATGCAATAACACAAAACATAGCAAATTCAAGAGTGATTGGAGAGTATTTGGAAATAGTCAGTTGTCAAGTGATGGGGTATCGAATGCCTAGTAGTTCATAATGACTCCATCTCTCCGATGGGTAAAGGGTGTAATAAAAAAGCAAGTCTTCGTACAGCCTTCCTACAAGCTGTAGTTTGTCCCTGTGCGTCAACTGCCTGTAATATTTCCTTAACTTACTATAAGTTTGATCACTTGTATTATGAAGACTGCGGTCTCTATAGAAACGCTGCTCCGTTCCAAACTTCTTTACGAGCTGCCTGACATCACTTGAAATGTTTCGAAAATTTCCATAAAAGTGAAAGCGAGCCAGACAAGGGTGGCATATATCAACAGACGGTCGGAAATGCTCGTTGAGTGTATTAGAATTAGACTCTTCTATCAAGGATCGAACAAACTCCTGAAAAGTGACAGAAATCTCGGGAGGGTTACCATCTTTCACTCGATGGGCTCTCCTCCATTCCAGAAGTTCTCCCTGCCTGTACTGGTTCAAGATTGTCGATTTCACAAAATCTGGAAACTTGTTCAGCTTTGCGTATGAGAGCGGAGGCTCAATCTTGTTCCTGAAACCAGAGACTAATCTCTCCAATGGATTCCTGACAAACATGAACTTGTAGTAGGAATTCCAGCGCTCTATCTTGTCCCGCGTGCTCATGCTCTTATTCATGAGCGAGGCATGCTTGAGGGCTGGTTCTATGTAGGTTTGGTCATCCACCCATGGCCAGTCCACAGTGGACAGAGGCAAATGTCCGCTCATGTATAACATCAAGCGTTTTAAGTTGGTACAACCAACCTGTAAAAAAATTAATAATATTGCAAGTCAGCAAACAAAATACAAGTTTCATGAGTAGGCATAGATAAATATTGCTGGAATTTTTTTGGGAAATATAGGCACATGGAAGCAATGAGAAATATGCTAGAAATATAGGCAACTTTTTTTAGAATTAGCAGATTACTTAATGTGGAATGTGTGAAAATCTATTAATGCATGATGTAATTATACAAGCAGCAGCTGGATCAGTTACTGATCCAGCTGCTGCTTGTATAATTGCATCATGCATTAATAGATTTTCACACATTCAGTTCACACAACATGGCTTCATGTTCTGAACCTGCTAGTGGTTGTTCTGATTCTGAGCTTACTGATTTGCCTAACTCTCGAAGGGAGAGCCCAAGGTCACTGTTAGATGTTCTGAAGTGCCCAGATCCATCAACTCTAGCAAGAAAGCGAGCTATTAAATCTAAGCCACCTGTTGGTGTCAAGAAAAGCAAAGGTAGAGCTCAGGTCAGTGATCCAAAGGGTGTGCTACCAAGTGATAGGCTTAAGGAGTTTCCAAATGAATGCTTAAAGATTAATTTTAGCAAAAAGCTTTTCTGTGAGGCTTGTAGAGAAGTTGTGTCGCACAAAAAGAGCTCGGTTCAAACACACCTAAAGAGTAATAAGCATAAGAAGGGAAAGGATCGCCTACAACGGAAAGTGGCCAGTGAGATGGATATTGCTAAAGCATTGAAGCTTTATGACCAGCAAAATCATCCTGTTGGTGAGACATTACCTGATTCTGTGAGGGTGTATAGAATAAGAGTTCTAACTGCGATGTTGAAGTCTGGTACGGCTATTTCAAAAATTGATCATTTCAGGGAGCTGCTAGAAGAGAATGCTTTAGCACTTACTAGTACACCCAACATGCGACAATTGTTGCCATTTGTCCTTGGTCGGGAGAGTGACAGAGTTAAAGCAGCTATTCGTGGGAGGCCTATCTCAATAATATTTGATGGTACCACACACGTGTGTGAGGCATTGGTGATAGTGGTGAGGTATCTCACAGATGAATGGGTTATTAAACAAGATGTTTGCAGGCTAATGCTTCTGGCCAAGTCAATGACTGGAGAAGAAGTAGCCAGACAAATCATTAGCTGTATTTCTACAGAAATGGGAATTTCATCTGATCTCGTTATAGGTGCAATGCATGACAGGGCGTCAGTAAATCAGGTTGCCATGAGGACTGCTAAAGTTATATACCAAAATATTCTAGATATTGGCTGTTTTTCCCATACCTTGGATAGGGTTGGAGAAAATATGAAAACACCCATCCTTGATGAATTTTCTAAAGCATGGATAGGAATGTTTACTCGTAGTCCTAAGACACGTGAAAGATGGAAGTCATTGACTGGCTTACCACCACCTTCGTACTCTGTAACAAGGTGGTGGAGTCGCTATGAGGTTTTGGCTAAGCTTATGGTCACGTTTGGTGATGCCACCACACTATTAGAGGATGAAGACATTTCCCCTGCAAATGCTGCCAAGCTGCGAGCTATTCTTGATGATCCTGCAAAGAAAAGAAAGCTTAAAATTGAGTTGGCTGCTACTGTTGATTGCATGGAGCCATTTGTAAAAGCAACTTATAATTTGGAAGGTGATGGATTTTTAGCTTTGGAAACTTACGAAAGTGTAAATGCCCTATATATTGCTATACTGTCAAAGCATTGGCCTAATGTTGCTGCAATGACGAAAAAAGAAGCTAATGGAAATTCTATTCATGAAAAACAGCTCTTGGACTATGCGGACACATGTTTGAAGCCAGCATATGAATATTTCAAGCTCAAGTTTGACCAAGATCTCAAGCCAGCAATGAATGCTTTTAAAGCTGCACGTCTTTTTTCTCCCTCTAAGGTCAATTCCATGCATCCTACTCCAAGTGATATAAATGATTTGAGTGTGTTTCCATTCTTTCCATCTTCAGTCATCGAAGAACTAAAGAAAGAGCTCCCTAATTATCTATCAGTTGCAGAAGATGTTAGTTCAGCAATTGATCCTGTTGCGTGGTGGAGAGACCATGAATACCGCTTACCTAATTGGGCTCGAGCATGTAAATACATAACTTTAATCCAGCCTTCATCAGCTGCAGCAGAGCGGGTATTTTCACTGCTCTCAAACTCTTTCAAAGACAATCAGGAAAGAGCACTGGAAGACTATGTTTCAGCTTCAGTTATGCTACAATATAACAGTCGCTAAAAACTTTCTTTTTTGTAATTCACAATGTATCACATGAATTTTGGCCAAGCAATAAATGAGAAATATAGGCACATTTTGAAAGAATTATAGGGCAAGTTTGGGAGCATTGGAGAAAGAATTTTAGGCAGAAAAAAAAGCAATATTTATCTATGCCTATTCATGAGCACTTAAATAATCAGACTGTCAAGTCACGTACTAAGATGGCAATGAAGATGTAGATTTGGAGTACACTTTTCCGAACCATATATTTGCTCAAATGTTTTACAAAATTGTAGTAAAAGTTTATGCAGTTCATCTATTTCATTTGGTGATATTTTTCGTAAACACATCATACGACATGCTTCAACAATAGTATTAGTAATACTACCAACAACTCTAACTGCAACACTAAAGTGTACATTAGGCAAATACTCATGCGAGAAATTCAGGACTAGCTAAATACGAGCTTACTGTTATAGATTCAGTGCTATATGCTATATAATGCACATGACATTAAGTACACAATCCATTTCTTGCACTCACCACTAACCTTGGGAACAAAGCAGAACAAAACTTTCCGCTGGTCATCAAACAGGAAGTGCCTAAAATAATATATCAATTCATCGTTGACCGGAAGACGAAGTTCTCCTTTCATTTTGTACTTTGCACAAAATCGTGAAATCCGTTTACGCTGAAACTGAACAAAAAAAAAATTAATTAAATTAAACAAATCTATCTGTGTTCTCCATATACTTTAGATCTTATGCTGATATCCGGATGTTCAGAGAGGCGAAGCAATTCCGGACTGATAGAGTCCAACTCTGAAGTCAGATTGCGATTACCTGGAAGTGATTCTGTAAAGAAACAAATTTACTGAAAACTAGAGTAGACATATAATATTTTAATATAAACAAAAATTATTCATAAAATATAATAATAAAATTTGGCATTGTTGGTGACTGAAACAAGACACTATAAGGGGTGTACAAATGGGCTTACTTGATACACTACCTGTTTACCATGGAATTTAAAATTTGAATGTCAATGCTTCCTTATTGTAGATATGAAGTATAGCTAGGATAGCTTGTTCCCAGCTGTGCTGAGGAACATTATTCATAGTCATAGGCATTAAACCATCATTAAAAAGAATCCCAGCCGAATCTTAGATGTATTTAACTACTTCTGGCAGAATGGATTAACCTCGGCCGATGACGCCCGGGCTCTTTGTGGCGGACTGGCTAAGAGAGACACGATTGGATGAAAAACTAAGAGACTCTTCTCTAACTTGAAGGGAAGAGAATGACGACGTACATCTACTGTTTTGCTGGTAGAGTATAAGTAACATCAAGGGCGTACTACACCCCACAACCAAAAGCAGTAACTTAATAGACGATCTAGAAAAAGAAAGCCTAACCATCTTCCAAGTTCAAAATTAGGTAAATGATCGTCTTTTAACGACCACTACCTAACCTTGTTGAATTACTCCCTTGTTGCTGTTATATTAATATTTATTATTATTGAAACAACATATTAATATTTAATCATGAAGCATCTTTTATTGCTAGTCTTGTAACAACTGCATTCTCCAATGATGAAATGGCCAGCTCTTCTTTTGGAACATCATAAAACTACAGAGAAGAAAAGTATTACCAGAGAGCAAGATGTCACCTGGGCAGGGCAAATACAATCTACAAACAATAAATATCATTTCCTTCCTTTCCCCTTCCCTTCATTGTGTTAGTGTTAACCTTGACTATTTTGTCTTCATCATGGATTGCTGCCAGCTGACTGATAGGAACAAGAGTACCTTGAACTCTACCACAGATCTCAGATATCTGCAAGGAATAGCCAATCCCACACAACTCAGATTTTATTGCTGTATAGTAAGTCTTACTTTCTCATCGACCTCTACATCATGGATGAAAACAACCAGCATGCTGGAAGAGTTGTCCTTCACACCAAATTGTTTGAATGAATTAGATATCTATTTTTTTACCCTGGTTAAGTATTTCAGACTTTCTAGTATGTAAGATGGCATAAGATGTACACTGAAGGATACACTTGAAGTAGGTGAGAGACTGAAAATTATTTCAGAGTAGATGTTTTTTGTTTTCATTTGAGCATGCTCTCTAGCTCGTAAAGCTTTAGTAGCAGCAGCCTGAACATGAAACGGGCTGGCTATCTAACATACACAGAAAATGGTGAAAAATTGAGCAACGGTGACAAACTGCTAAGCATTTACAAGTGTAGGGTCGAGAAGAACTGCTTCTAGTTGTCCAGATGCTGCCTCCGACCTTAATTGTCTGGCGTTTGATACTTCTAAGAAAAGTCCAAGGCTAATGAAAGCATTTTCCTCGCTGCTACTAGTAAATTTATACCGTTCCATTTCAGGAGAGCTAATGAGGTAAAGGGTGACCTTTGAGGCGAATGTGACGACCATTATCGAAAAAGAAAAAAATACAAAATGGTCAATGTCAACAAGGGGCTCTTAGTAAAATGGTAAGCTTTGGTGAATACAAGTAAATAGCTCTATACATCCTAATTTTGTAGCAGTGACCCTGCTATCAAGCAATACCTAAAGCATCTCGACGAGACCAATGCTTTGGGAAGAAAGTGAGTGCCTAGTCCACACCAAAGGGAGGGAGAGAAGCAATAGTAAACTAGCTCTCCAGTTATTAACTGTAATTTTTACCATTGGCATTAGAGCTTAGTAGATAGCTATTTCAAACTGGTCTGAGTTAACTCGCTACTTCTCGTCATAGATTCATCTTACAAGACTTGGATGATGTTCATTTGTTTGTGGCTGGTGATGTGGCTGGAGCTTTGCAAGTCAAGCTAGATGAACTGATGGAGAAAAACTCTTACAATCCATTGGAGGCAGAACAGCAGGGTCATCAAAGATCTAAATAAAGCCACCCTTATCTTCATAAGTCATCCTCCTCATGTTCATCCAATCATCATTACTTCATTACTACAGTTGTAGTAATTCTTTTGTTACCATGACAATTCCAATCACCATATGTAGCAATAGTTTTCTTAAAATGGGCATAACTCCCACGAGATGGCTTTACAACATTGAGAATATACAGTGTTAGTTATGTCCGAGTTCTAGTAGGAGAGATGCACAATTTCGTCTTTCAACTGTGCTTCTTTGTGGGAGTTTTGACTTGCAATGTCAGTCCACAAGGTAAGAATATACAAATTAAGAATAGATACTGCTTGTATTGACTGGATTGCTCACAAAAAGGCACTATAAGTAGCCAGCTATGAAGAGTTGAAAACCAACTGAATAAAAATTTCTCCCCTAGTGCTCAATAGCTACTGTATAATTAGTTAGCTACAACAACAAATAGCTATCAGACCATCAATTGTCCATAACTTGACTTGGAATCAACACTCTTACTTTATTTTAGAAAAGAGTAACTGTGTCAGAGGTGAACTCAGACTAGCAGATGGCAGGGACAGCCAGGAAGGGAGACTGGAAATATGCCACTTTGGTCTCTGGGGCACTATATGTAACGATGATTGGAACTTCAGGAGCACAAGGGTAGCTTGTAAACAGTTGGGAATCGGTGAGTATTACAAATGTAAAAGGTGTGCCCCTTCTATCTACACACATGCACGCACACACATACACACACACTTGCGATGCTCAGGTGACAGAGGCTATGCAGTGACAGGCTACCCAGCTGGTGTTGGTGCGATATTCTATAGTGAAGTTACATGCTCGGGAGAAGAGGAGAATGTGCTGGATTGTCACTTAGGAAAATCATTATCTACCACTGGTGCTATCAACTGTGACCGTGAAGAAGATGTCCAGCTGGCATGTCTGCCTCCTCAAGAGCCACAAGGTAGGGGGAAGAGGTATTTTGTCTGCGGCTAGAGCTAAGTCTGTGTTGTATGACCTGACACTAGCATTAATGTACAATGCCAGAGGGAGAAAAAATAATAATAATAACAACAGCAAAAAAAAAAAAAAAAAAAAAAAAAAAGACAACAAAATTCAGACAAGTTTTATTTTTGCAAATATTATATTCATTTCACCTTTCACTTCATCTATTTTTTTCTTAGAATGTGTTTCTGGAAGTGTTCGTCTTGCGGATGGCAACTCCCAGACTAATGGCAGGCTTGAAGTGTGTGTAGGAGGTATTTGGGGCACAGTGTGTTCTCAGTCTATGGGCAGCCCTTCTGCAATGGCTAGGGTAGTTTGCAGACAGCTAGAAATAAACAGCACAGTCGGTGAGTGATTTGAAAGTTGGATCTTGGCCAGGGAGATGTTGTTTTTGTTTTGTTTTTGTAACACAAAACTGCAGCTTTTGCTACTGGAGGAAGTCCTGGTACAGGTCCAATATTCTGGAGCAGTCTGGTCTGCAGTGGTAACGAATTGGATGTGTTTGATTGTACATTGGACAACGCTGTACCATATGATTACTGCAGTCACAATCCTCACGACATCTCGGTCTTCTGCTACAATAACTATCAACCAGGTATTGCCCGAGCTAATAGAATGGATGAAATATGTGCCTTATTTCCACAAATAGTAGTATATGACCTGCATCCCCTCAAATGGACTTAATTTTGTTTGTAGCTATAGCTAATATTATAATTTTACTAATTATGTAGTAAAACGTGTATTTTCACAAATAGTAGTAAATCATTTGCACCCTCAAAAGGACTTAATTTAGTTTGTACATACATGTACATAATATACTTTCATTTATATACTAATAAGTGTAGTTTTACAAATTTTAATTTGTTGTCATTTAAGAATGTGAGGAAGGAGAAGTCAGACTAATAGATGGTCCGACTGATTTGGAAGGAAGACTGGAGGTGTGTCACCAGGGGGTATGGGGGTCGGTTTGTGATGATGAATGGCATCAACAGAACAGTTTAGTAGTGTGCAAGCAGCTGGGAGTTAATAGCACCAGTAAGCGCTCTTCTCTGATTTGTAGTTAGTTGAACGTTTTAAGTATTCATTCTTTTCTTGTAGGGACCCACGTGGGGAAATATGGAGGTTCTCAGCGGCCATTTTTTCTGAACAATGTTCGATGCAGTGGGAATGAAAACTCTCTCTTTGATTGCTCTGCTGATAGATACCCAGCTTATCAGACTCAGAAATGTGTCAGCTATGAAGCAGTAGGAATCATATGCACTAGCAATGACACAGGTAACTTTATCTGGGGAAAAGACCGACAGTTCTTACATGCCTATTCACAAGAGCTGGCTCTTATGAGTATATACATGTTTATAATGTTTTAATTTTAATAGGTGTTTTAGGTAAATGTCAGACAATTTTTCTGATAGATTGAAACTTTGAAAACATGATTTTTCATACTGTAATTTAACTGAATTATTTTTTAAGAGTAAACCAAACAATCTTCAGTTTTTGAGCAGTTACTTATGAGATAATTTAGCACTACTTATGCATTAGCTCCTATTTTTGAAATAACATTTATAACAAAAGTGTGACATTTCCAGACCCAGAGTGCGCACATGGTGATCTTCGCTTGGTCGATCAGTCGGATAACTACTTTCAGAACTACTCAGGTATTGTAGAGCTATGCCACCAAGGCCGCTGGACAAAACTGTGTAACAAGTTCTGGGGGCTCTATGAAGCTACCATTGTCTGCAATCAACTAGGAATACTTCCACAACCACAAGGTAGCAACATTTTTAGTGTTACCTTTTATTTTGTGTATATTTTATTATTATTATTTTTTTAATCAGACCTCATTCTCTTCGTATTATTACAGGTGTGATTGGTCTTTTGGAGCAGGATGCCAATGTCACTGGTCCTCTGATGCATGTGGATTGTTTACCACGTAATGTAGGGAGTTTACACGATATCTGCTCAGTGACGTCTAAGGACTGTGGTGTTGAGGGATACGGAGTGGTGATCTGCAGACCACCAGGTACATATAATTATGACAATTTAATAAGTCTGTGATGCAAATTTCCCATAAAAATCCGTCATCAACAAATATGGTGGAAGGAAACAAATATTTTGACATAATTTATTTTCTGAAGTATTGGATTATTATTATTGCATTTAGTAGCTAGTAGCTGTCTACTCACTTGTTTAGTCTTAATTACAACAACAACAACAACAACAAAAGCATAGCAAAGATGTTATGCTAGCAGCCCTAAACAAACGTGTGTATAATTACAAAGTTGAAAGGTGGAAATTCCAGAATCTACAGTTAAACAACAACAATATTTTTGTCTCCCATTAACCAGTTTGCAGAATTTAATGATTCTTACATACACAGATAACCCGGCATGTGATGATGGAGACATTAGATTAACTGGTAGAGTGACGTCTACTGGAGGTCGTCTTGAGATCTGTCACTTGGGCACATGGGGAACAGTCTGTGATGACACTTGGACATCATATAGCACCATGGTAGCCTGCAGGCAGCTTGGTCTAATGCCACAAGGTAAGGAAAGAAAGATACACCTAGTTTGTTCATTCTTGTTTATTTATTTATCTATTTATTTATTTTTGACAGGAGGAAGTTTTCAATCAATGTTCATAGAAGACAATACAGGACCAATACTTTTAGACAATCTGAAATGCAGTGGCAACGAAGACAATCTCATTTCCTGCAATTCTAGCAGCCTCAATGACCACGCCTGTAAACACATTGAAGACATTTATCTCTTCTGCCCACCAGCATGTATGTCAGATACAGTGCATAGCAACATAATTAAGTTGAACGCAATGTGTGGGTTGTAAAAATTGTGGACAATGCAATGTACAATAGTGCAATATGTATATAAAAGAATCCACATTGTGTCAAACACGAGTTACCTAATGTATTAGATATACATGTAATATATATGTATGTATAGCTGTTGGTTCATCTACAGTCGCCAACAACACATCTTCCACAACTACTTCAACTGAGCCAACACCCACAGCTCATCATATCCAGATCATCCATATAGTTCTTCCCTCAGTAGCAGCTGCAGTAGTAATAGTATTGCTATTACTAGTGGCTTTCACGGTACTCATGGCAGTCTATTGCAATAAGCGCACAAAGTCACCAAAGATAAAAAAGCACTCTATGGACTTGTCTCTTGACTTAAACATTGAGGGCTCAGAGTCAGAAGGGTGAGCAACGACTGCAGGAAATACACCTCCTTAGCTTAAAATAATGTAATATGATATCTAACATTAGTACCAAAGACTATGGCAGTGAATTAGTGTTTTTATTTTGGAGGATTTCTTTGGATGATTTTTTTTTTACTTGCAAATTTATTTAAACATACTTAGCTAGCTAGAGCTTTTATTTTTTATTATCATTTTAAACAAACTAAAAAAAATCATCCAAAGAAATCCTCCAAAATAGTGTAACTATTGTATTTGTTGATGTGCTCTATATAGAATACCAATGCCTCACACCAGACAGTTATCCAGACGTAATTGTTATGAAGAAAAGTACTCCTTTAGGCCCAAAAACAGTTCAACTAGCCCAGGGCCTACAAATGTAGCTGGCCTTATCCCCTCTGAATTCAAGATACCTTCTCAGAAAGTAACTCTTTTGACCAAAATTGGAGAAGGTACATCAGTTGATAGGCAGATATGAAATAGAACACATTATATACACCACACATGCTGTATATACACCACACATACTGTATATACACATGATATATGTAGTCTTCTCTAGGTATAGTCTATGCCTATGCAAACCATGGGCTATACCTAGAGAAGACATGCATATAATATCATAGACTACATTCCACATATCATAGATCACTACAGACTATACATAAAGCATAGACTATACATAAAGCATAGACTATACATAAAGCATAGACTACACATATCATAGACTACAAATATCATAGACTACTAAAGCTGGGATAGCTACCTCTATAAATACCAGGTATTCTGGGGAGGCCAATATGACTAGCTATATTGGCTTTGGTATACCATTTCAATTTCAATACAGGTGTTTCAAACTGCATGCAGCTGGTTTAGTCCAAGTAATTAGTAGCTGGATTGACTATTCTAGCTGCATTCCAGGCATTGTAGTTCCACTATTAACACAAGCATAGGTGCCAACTTTTTCAAACTAGCTTCAAGGACATAAACCACACCCATGGCCACACCTACAAACCACACCCACATTACGTAATTAATTATGGTGTCATTGCAAAAAAATTAGTTAACTAGCTATCATCTGGCTGTTGAGTCATTGCAAAAAATAAGTTAACTAGCTATCATCTGGCTGTTGATTGTGTTCCTGTGGTCCTGGACCTTTAACGGCTAAGTATGCTGCTTTTTTACACTGAGCAAGCAGCTCTTCAGTGAAAATAGAGTTATAACAGTTACATCCAGTTGTTAGCCACAAGCCAGCTGAGCTAGCACAGCTGACTGCAGTGCTAACTCAGCTGGCTTGTCAGTTGTGATTAACTGGATGCAGCACTTGTTAGCAGAGTTGCATAAAACCTGGACCAGATAGTGATAGGTCATCGAGGACTCAAGGACAAAGCTCTTAAATCGAGGACTGTCCTCGACGTTCGAGGACAGTTGGCACCTATGCACTAGACTACGTTCTAATGGCACTGCAAGTTTAAAATTAACATCTAGCACAGCCAGTTTGGCTTTTGAAGCACTGAGTTGGTTGAGTCTCAACAATGCCTGGTGCTAAATATCTACCAAGTTCTTATATTCTCCTGATGGCCATGGAAATCCTAAAGACAAGGATTCTTTAAGGTGAACACTGTGTAAGAAGTGTTTTACAGCAAGATGAAGCAACACCAGCAACTTACTCAGTCACTTGCTCACTCACCACCCAACTAAATTTAATAAGGTCAAACAAAAAGAAATCTTACTCAAGAGTAGTAGAGCTCATCCTCAAGTATAGCTTCACACTTATCTCTTGTTGATGTCCCAAGCAGTGTGATTGCAACGGAAAAAATATAGAAAATATAGTATATTTACTTAAATCTATATTACTGATATAGCCCAGCTTTATAGACTACACATATCATAGACTACACATTCCATAGACTACACATATCATAGACTACACATACCATAGACTACACATATCATAGACTACCATCCACATATCATAGAATACACATACCATAGACTACACATATCATAAGACTATACATATCAAATTCTATACAACACAGACTACATACATATATACACCATAGACTAAACACATCTTCTAAATCATATAATGCTGTTTGTTACCTAGGGGAATTTGGTGTTGTCTACAAAGCTACTCTACGCAGAACTACACAGTGCATTGAAACTGTGGCAGTGAAAACACTGAAAGGTTAGTACTCTAGACATTTAGCTAGGAAGCATAATTGATTGCTACTACTTTTGATGAGGTATGGTCTAGAAATTTGTTTTGTCATATACATATAATTATCTACAACTACAGTGTGTATGTGTGTGTGACTAGCTCTAATAACTAGAGTAAAATGCTTGAGACTTCATTGAATTCCACTGAATTAACAAACAAGAAATTCTGAATGTAATAGCACTGAATAAAGCTCATGAGAACTAACCATGTAATGTATTACTGCAAATTCTCCAAGAATTTCTGAGCGGTAAAACAGATCACTCAATGCCGTACCTTCTACCTGTGTATAGAAAAGAGGGTGTGGCCACTTGAGACTGCCTTTTTCATGTTCTTTCTCTCTCAGGAATTGGCTCACAAACCACTACTGATGACATACTAGAAGAAGCTCTGAAACTAAGAAATTTCAACCACGAAAATGTCTTGAACCTGATAGGAATATGTATAGAAGGAGGTCATTCTCCTTGCTTACTGACTCCTTTCATGGCAAATGGCAGTCTGCTTTCATACTTGAGGAAAGAAAAGAAATCTTTGGTAGTCCCCAAAGAGGCGGATGAAGACACTGTGAGTTTTCACCCACTCAAGTCAACATGGCATTGAACAACCATCAAAATGGTCTTACTTAGGTCTCGGACGTCTCCGTGAAGCTGATTGGCATGTGCCAGCAGATTGCCAATGGGATGGAGTACTTGGCTGAGAAGAAGTTTGTGCACAGAGACTTAGCAGCCAGGAATTGCATGTAATCTTTCCTAGGATAATTAACAGGCTGACAATTTTTATTTTCATTAGCAATTTTTTTAATTAATAGGATTGATGATAACGGGGTCATAAAAATAGCAGATTTTGGTCTTTCTGAAGACATCTATACTACCAACTACTTCCATCAAGATCGGCACAAATCTGTCAGACTGCCTGTTAAGTGGATGGCTATAGAAAGCTTGCAGGAAGGGATCTTCACAGAGAAGACGGATGTGGTACGTAAAGCTGAATGCTCTTTTTATTTTAATTAACGTCACATAATACTTGTCTACTGCACAGTGGTCTTTTGGAGTGACATGCTGGGAGGTGTTTTCTGGAGGAAAGACCCCTTACCCAGGAATAAACCCAATGGAACTGATTGACTTGCTAGAAAGTGGAAGTAGACTTTCCATACCAAAGAATACTGCATGTTCCAATAAAATGTAAGTAAAATTGTAAATCATGCATTATTCATTATCGGCAGCATATAGCTAGCAGTATTGGAAAACATTGCTGCAGTTAAAAAAAAAAGGCATAAGTTTGATAAATCTGCCTTTATTGCTAGCGAAATGAAATGATAGCAAAAAAAGTACCTCAGACTTTTCACTATTTGATCTTTAAAAGTAGGTTGTTTGAAAAAAATATATAATCACTGGATTATAATACTTACGACTTTCGGGAAGCACTACATATAGACAATATTCAACTTTCTTCACCACACTTCATACACAACTTCCTAGGGCCTTCAAAAATGCCTAATTTAGTGGGTGGCTGACATTAGTTTTTCTAGAATTATGAACAACAGTTTACACTACCATATCTACTTGCCATAGCTGTATCAGTGGAGTACATAGTGCTATCATTTATTACTAACTCTGCTCATCACTGAGAAATTGACAAAAAAAATAGTGCTGTTAACTACAATTATAATTTGCAGATATGACCTCATAAAGACATGCTGGCTGGATGATCCTGAGAAGAGACCTACTTTTACGGACATCAAGCAAAAATTAGACAAGAATCTAGAAGAAATTGCCGGCTACATGTACATCTGTGTTAGTGTCTTTCCCGAGGTTCAAGAACCTGCCCTGCAGAAACTCAGGAGCAAGTCACAAGCCGTACACACAGTTAACAGGAGATCAAATTATGACAGCAACAAACATTTATCAACAAAATTTTAACCCTTTTCCACCTTGCATATCAAGCACCTTTGTAACAATGTGTTTCACACATCAAAATCTACCTCAAAGTTCTGATATAAAGTAATTTTATAACTATTTCTATAATCTGATGTTGAATGCAATGCATGGAATCTATAATATATCTAGAGTTCATGCAAAAGACATACAATTGAATAAAAAGGCCATAGCATTCATTGCAAGATATGACATACTTTTTGTCAATGAATGTTATTGCATTAGCAAGAAAGTGCAACAGTTGGGACCTTTACTTGTAAGTTCACTGATGGGAAAGGACAGATGGACCATAAGATAACATAGGCTATTAAAAGGGGAAACTATTAGTTAAAACTATCAGAGGACCATAGTGAATGTCTACGGCAAAAAAAAAAAGTCAAGTAAAAAGCACTTACAAGTTTCTTTACAATATGCAGAGAATATTTGGGGCACAGGTTGCTCTATATTAGGTCCATTCCTATGCCTAAAAATCTGCTTTTTTTTTTTTTTTTTTTTTTTTTTTTTTTTAAGCCATTCATTGTGTTCATAAATTTACCTATTTTCTTTCTCATTTTTGTAACACAAACAAGAACATTTAATGAATAAAGTTGTATGGTAACATAATTCCAAATCATCTTATAAAGATGACTGCTTGGCAATCTTAGCCTACCAAGCATGGAATAATTCTACTGAGTGACTCAAGTTTGTTTGGTCCATGCTTGTAAATTGAAATTTGTCATCTACTGCTTCAACTTCAAATTTGTCCATTTTGCCAAGTGGAATTTCCCATTTTGATGTTTTCCAACCTATTTTGCTCTCAGAATTGATTCATTCTTTTTGGCTACCCAATTTTCTCATACAAATTTTGTCAAGGCTAGCAGCCCTGCCTGTTATGTAGTCAAGGACAGTCGGGAACACAGCAGTGCTAGTGAGGTTACAGGACAAATATGTAACCTTCAGTGCACATACTTCAGAGGGTTATAGTAGTTGTCCTGTACATTTGTCTGTCATGCTCTGATTTTGTAATAGTTATGTAGCTAGTGTATAGTAGCACTGAGGGTTCACATTTTTGGTACTTCATTTGGTCTACAGTGGAATGAAAGTGAATTCAGAGACCTCAACTTTTGGAGAAAGTTTCAGGGACCACAAAACCACACCCATGTGCCATACCCAAAATTATGACCATGACCCAAACCATGTGTAGTAATTATGTAGCTTTTTATAGTAACTATTGACACCTTTAAATAAAGTTGCTTACTAGAAATACAAATAGATCTAAAACATTTTTCTAGTTTCTATTCATATGGATAAGGTACAGAAATGATCACACATTTTATACCTGAGTAAGCAAGTCCACATTTTAGGTACACTACATGAGAGACCCAGGATCTATTAAAAGTTGAAGTATTGGAGGTACAATGAGTGTTGGTACCATAATAATACAATACAAGGTGATAACTATATGATAGAATACTGGCAGCTTCAGTCACCAAGTTAAAAAGAGTGATAAGTGATAAGTTTATAAGTTAATCATACAATATCTTACTGCAATAATAAATGGATGGAATGTTCACAGCTCACAGTATAGTCCAGCTACTTGACCAGGTCCTGCATCTCCAGGCCCATTGCAAATGTGTACAGCTTGATATCCACAACAAAGTCGTGCTCTTTCTGGAGGTCATCTAACTGTTGCCTTAGGTTATGTAAAGGCAATTCCAGAGGCTACACAAAATATGAACATGTGGCATGTGAGAGTGACCATGTGTCATGTGAGAATAATTAATGTGTCACATGATCCTTAACTTATACTCACTTCTAGAAATTCATCATCGTCCAACTGAAGCTCATCTCTCTTTTTAGAAATATCCACATTTGCTAAAATAAATGACAAAGAAAGGTACACGTGCCAAAAAAATACAATTTTGTTATAATTTTCAATTTGCATTTAGTGGATGAAAGTTGGCGAATACTTGCATGCATAAAATTGTAGTTTTACCATGGGAGCATGTCACATGGATGCAGGCGAGTGCTAACTGATTTAAGCCTTTATCATTCCCCCCCCCCCCCCCCCCCTCCCTCCCCTCTTTCTCCCTCTTAGGGCTAGTAGCATTAGTATTTGTTAGGAGATTAGCTGTTCTTCTTGGCATATTCGCAAAGAGCATCAACACATCTAGGATGTCTGTAGTTGGTTTGGTTATGTCTCTGCCCAACCATGGTTGCTATATCTACAAATCTTGCTCACTTGCTGCATGGCTACTTTGAGTGCTTGAGCCCCCACCCATTTCTTGGAAGTTCCCATTCTATCACATTCACTATCTGGCATGCACATGACATACCATCTCTACTGCTACTTCACTCACTAATTTTTTGGGTAGAGGAAGGAGAAGGTTCAATGAATCCCACCGTTCCTTTCCCACCTGCTCCCCTCACTGCTGTCACTCTTACCTCACAAGTGAATACTAAAATTCTGAGCACACTATGCATACTATAGGTAGAGCGCTAGAGTGGGAAAGACTGTTAAACTTTGTGGTGACCTCTGTATTTCATCCACATGGTGTCACGGATTAGTACTTACTGTGTGTGTGGTATGTTACGGTAGTCATGAATACATGACTATTATCCACTAAGGATTTAAAGGTGTACACTGTCATGGAAGAACGTAGGAAACTTAGGTCATGGCAACTATATGCCACTTTACTACTTCAACAATTCTTCATCATTACCTACACACATTGCTGTATTCTCCGTGCTCTTCCATGGGTCTATACACAATGCAGGACTAAAGGATTGTAATATTCCATGGTACCCAGTTTCTTGAAGCAGTTCCCTCTGAGCTCCTTCAGCCAATGATTCACCTGGATCTATTAAACCAGCTGGAAACTCCAGACTTATTCTATAAAATAAATAATAACAAAATAATAGCTAGGGGGAGCTTGTGTTGTGTACCCGAGCGAGGCAGCTCTCAAGGTTATGTATTTCATTAGTTCTCCCAGAGCTCAAAATGTTTGATTTAATACGCCATGAAATTTGTTCTTTACAATAAAAAAATACTTGTTCAAAAACACTAAGTAGTTTTATTTGTAGCTGTACAAGTATATATAACCATAGGCCATTAACTTTACCTAAATTACTGTTTAACCTAGTAATGGTGGCCCTTGCACTTTCTTAACACAATGTAGTTGTACTTACTCCATGAAGTGCCAATACAAAAGCAACCAGTAATCACTTGCAGCAACTTTATGCAAATTGGAAAAAAAAAATGTCAAAATTTACTTACAGACAGACAAACACTATTATAACCCTCTTGCGCATGTGCGCTAAGGGTTAATTAATAATCACAACAATCCAAATTATAATTATGACGATACAATAATAATAACAAATAAATACGTTGTATTCTCACTCTTTAACAGACTTTTAAAAAAATACAGAAAACTTAGATGCTCTGCTACAGTTGCACTCTCAATAGAGCAACAGAATTTGTAAATTTTTAGAGTGCTACTTTATCACTCCACAAAAATATTGTGAAAAATTATATAAAAAAAAAGTCTGAGAATATACATCTAATGAATATAACACAGCTGAGAGAGAAATTGGAGCAGAGTAGGAAAAAATATATCTTGGTCCTGGGTTCAATCCCATTTGACACTTCAGTTAACCGAACACCCAAAATCTAACAGTAGCACGTGCATGTGACCACGCCCCTTCATTAGTGTTTTTATAATACATTTTATATAGTGTTCAGCTATAGTCTGAATATTTCAGTTATCTGAACACCTCTTGGCCCCAACGTGTTCGGACAACTGACATTCTACTGTAAATTATTGGCGAGCGAGCGAGACACTTACAGGGGTAACACAATCGAAAATCGGGGATGTTTGTTTATTTATTTATATATATGGACGTACGTATGTCATTTTGTACTTTGACCCTCCGTATTTTTGTGTTAGCTCCGCATTCGACCCTGTCCCAAACTTCACTAAACAGAATCCTCCGGTTTAGCGACCATTACCCGCATCACCTTAGAAATTGAATTGTTTACGGCTTTGAATTGTTTTGCGGGTGCAGTTAAAACTCAAAATCTTATGGGAGCTCCATTTCTATTCGACTTAGTGGCGGTGGTAAGTTAATGCGCTATTTGTCACAGTTATAAGCCCTACTCAACAGTATTTACTTAAAAATGCATTGTCCACTAGACGAACCACGAAGGTAAGTCTTGCGTAGGTATGTTCAGTTGTGTGAGCGTGTTCAAGAGTTACTGGTAATTGAAATTTTTAGAATGGCAGATGTTTGATACTACAAAAGTTAGAACATTATCAGGTAGGAAGGTTATTTGATTAGTTTGCTGAAATAAAAGGTCATAACTGCTATTATAGGGTTTGCATGAACTAAGATAAAACATAGTAATAATACTGTATTTTTATGTTACCTAAATACCAGGCTCGCTCGCCATTTGTGCTCAAGCACACCACTAGTATATATATATATATATTATGTAATAGTTATGTTGGCGAAGCCCGAGGGATAAGGGCGGTGATATTCCATAACCCCGATGTTGCCATGGCACAACTGTTTTATACCATAGTTGCTGCTACTACTACTCTCTCATATCCACCTATATGGGACCAGCCCTACCACATATAACTCTCCTGCCGCTCTCATACCACAGGAATTTACCACAGCTAGCTGCTTTACTGCTTACTGCTGAGCAGCCCAGGTAGAGTTAGATCTGGAGATAACAGCTGGCAGCTACAATGATGCCTTCCCAAACTAGGTGAATAGGAGCTAGAACATTAACCATGGTTGCTGCGGTAACACCCATGGATTAAAAGTGATATTTTCCCGGTGATTTTTCCTGGGGCTATGATATTTTGAATTTTTCCGTGTTTCTGGCCCAAAATTAAAATTCAATTAAAATTCAATTGAAGCACGCCAGAAAGTTTACTTTAGCAAGTTTACTTTAGCAAGTTTACTTTCTCTTTCCCAGCTAGATCAGTGTAGCTTACAGTACCACTAATATAATATAATATAATTATATATATATATTACTATAGCTATTTCATAGCACCACCAATCTTACTTTCCTACAGGAGGTCTATATACAGCCACTAGACAGATCTTCTTAGGAGCATCAGTTTCGGGACTCGGCACTATAACTGTGCATGAAACAATTGGTTGTCATTACATCTTATTCATGAGCACATAGTACAACTCAAGTCCAATATGGTATTCCACATGAAGTATAATGCAAGGGTGACGTATCACCAACATTGACATATCACCAACATTGTCGTTTCCTTACCAACTATGTCAGCTGCATCCACCCCCACATCAGAGTTTCTGGTAGTTCTTTCCACCATTTCATACTCCCTCTCTTTCCCAGCTAGATCAGTGTAGCTTACAGTACCACTCCTATATACAGACCATGAGAAAAAATCAAGTAGACATTAGCAGCCTGTGAATTGACTTATTGTTACAACTACTAGCATTCCTTATGACTCTTGCTAATTCCTTCAATACAGCTAAATTTCTTGATTATACATTTATCTTTCCTTGACGAGCAGCACATTTGAAGGGACACAAGTGATTCATGCCATTTTTAACATTCCTAAACCCCTACACATTTAGCTAGAGAACACAAAATTACACTGCAATTTTTCTTATTTATTTTCATTTTGTAAACTAGTTTGAGAGTTATGATTACGGTGTAATGTGTAATTGGCAAGTGAGCAAAGCAAGCAAGACACTATTAGGGGTAACACAATTGAAAATCGGGGATATTTGTTTATATAGTTTGGACGTACATATGCCATTTTTGTACTTTGACCCTGGCATTTTTGTGTTAGTTCAGTGGTCGACCCCATCCCAAACTTCACTGAACAGAATCCTCTAGTTTATCGATCATTACCCGTTATCACCCTAGGAATTGAATTGTTTATCGTTTTGACTTCTTTTGCGAGGAGTTCCATTTCTATTCGAGTTTGCGGTGGTGGTAAGTCAATGCGCTCTTTGTCATGTTTATAGACCATATGCAACAGTATTTACTTGAAAGTTCATTGTCCACTAGACTAACCACGAAAGTAAGTCTTGTGTAGGTATGTCCAGTTGTGTGAAAGTATTGTGTGTTACAGCTACTACTTAGCTAAAGAATATCACAAAGAAAACGTTTAAATAATGTGTATTGTTTTGTTTTTTGTTTTCAATTCAAACTGTTGTGGTGAGTGGTTACTGTATTGAAATACCTTTACCGTATTAACGTAATTTAAAACTCGATTTTTAGTAGCTTTGAGTGTTAGAAGTTAAAATCAATCATGTAACAATAGTTTAGTTTTAGGCTTGCTTGCCATTTGTGCTCAAGCACATCACTAGTTAGTGTGTATGTGTGGACGTACGTAGGTCATTTTGTACTTTGACCCTCATGTTTTTGTGTTCGCTTGGATGGCGACCCTCGTCCCATACTCTACTAAACAGAATCTTTTGGCTTATCGCATATCTTTCAAACATTTACCAGTTCGAATTATGTTATCTAACATATCTGAACTCTTGTGGATGCAGTTAGGTCTTACAAACTTACCAGAGTTCTTTTGAATTGGAGGTGGTAAGTTATCTTGGTTAATGTGTTGTAGTTTGTCATAGTTATATGCCCTTCGCAACAGTATTGTTCTAACTCAAAAATATTTGCTTAATAGTCAAGCCATGTAGAGAATACACAGTAAATCAAAAGTATATCCAGTGAACAAGTGTGTGTGTGTGTGTGTGTGTGTATGCATGTGTGTGTGTGTGTGTGTGTGTGTGTGTGTGTGTGTGAAAGTGTTGTGTGTCATAGCTACGCTTAACATAAGTCTTTTACTACGTGCAACAAATAAATATATTAGTTGCTTTTACACATCTTTTTAGGCTTTCCCCCAGTATTATAGCAGTAAGCAAGTCTTAGTTTATCATTAGAAATGCTTTTGTTCTTCAACTCATGGAAAAACCGTTTACCATATACATTTACAATACTCGGCCGTTTTTTTAGTAGTTGCGACTGCTTTTTTTTAATTGTCAGAAACTACTGTTTATTTAGATAATTTCCAAAAATAGATACTGCAGGAGCTACTACAGGAGCTACTACAACTACTGGTCATTTAGATAATTTCCAAAAATAGATACTGCAGGAGCTACTACAACTGCAGGAGCTAACAACTCTGCAATTGGTCAACGGTTACATACTTGTAGCTATTTTTAAGACTGAATGATGCCTTCCCAAACTAGGTGAATAGGAGCTAGAACATTAACTTATGCCAAACTAAATAAATGCATTAATTTTTTTTTGCATTCAGACTTTGAAAAGGTAAATCCATTTTTATCATATTTTGTTTTGGCTACCACGTTTCTTTAATTACCTGTGCACAATGACTCGCTCACCATTTATGCTCGAGCACATTACAGTATGATAGTGGATACAAAAGTGACCATGCAAGACCATTGCTGTCACACAAACACTTTGAGAATAAGATAACTGGACTCTTCAGCTAAACTAAAGTCTTATCACATTTTTTTCTCATCTGGTGTGGCAGGCTTACAATACATACCTAATAAAAAAAATTGTTTAGTGATTGTGTAGAGATAAAACTAGATGTAATAAAATGATAAGTAGTAGTCTCTACTTTACCACCATCAGATTTCTACTTTATGGTAACCATTGTCACAAGCAAGATCACCATCCACTGACTATAAATGTCAAGCTGCAGCACATTTCAGTCAAAATCCATAATCTTGACCTGGTTAACAATGGCTTGTCGTGTGTAGTTTGTGTAGCCAGACCCTTTACCTACTGCTTGCTACTTACGTACTAGTCTCGCATAGACAGGCCCTTTATCAACCATTAATGCTAGACAGGGGTAGGAGGGGGGGGGGGGGATGCATCACAGCTCTCCAAAAAGATTTCACCACCACTTTTCAGGTAAATGAACACATGCACTGTGCTTTTGTACCCTCAACAAGTTGTTTTATTGTAGCTATGATAAGTTCCAAAACTCCTCCTACATAAAGGTTCGTGATTGGTAAAGGGTCAGGCTACAAGAGATTGCAAAAGTGTTTAGGTGTTGCCTTGACAACTTATAACCCAACTTTAATACTATTCAACCCACCTAAGCCACTTTAATATTATTCAACCCACCTAAGCCACTTTCCACTAAGTTTCCAATCCACTTTTCTGCATTTCGACAGTGCCTCCAGTTTGCTCTTCACGTTTGCAATAATGTCGAGCGTCGTCTTCCCAAGCGACGCCATTCGGGGTCCGTTTATTGTTATCTGGTAAGGGATGCAATTAAACTACGTATATCGAACGCAAATCGAGGTTGAGACTAAAACACGGACCGGACTAAATTTGCGAAAAACTCGCGCACGGCGAGCGCGCATGCCTGGACTCCATGTAAAATTTGAGCTATAGTACTTTCTTGTTTCTCTTTCAGTGTCAATAAGTTGAAGAGAAAGATTTATTACTTAGCAAAGATCATAGCCCAAACAGCATTCATTTATTGTTGTCAGCATCAACATAACATTTTTGTAAACATTGCCATTATTTACTAGCATTCTATTGTTGTTTTGCATTGTATTATCATATAATTATAATTGTTCTTGTTGTTACCATTGCCATAATAATATTATTAACAATAACAACAAAATTAAAAATAATAATAATAATGATAACAACAATAAAATAATAACGATAATAATAATAAAATTGTGGGGCACCTTTGAGTTTGAGGATGTCTATACTATAGCTGATACTGCACCCTCAGCAGTAACTAAATCAAATACTCCTCCAATGCTCAGATGTATATAAAGGAGCAATTAATTAATAGCATGCATGAGATGTGTGAAGGTAACTACAACCAAAGACTTATCGAAGATATGATGGGATCGTTAAAATATTATATGGCCGTCCATCCACAAGTGTAACATAAAAAGAAATGAGGCACTGACTGTGCTCATTAGGTGAGAACACACTAGCTAAGAGAATGTTTTAGAATAGTTAGGTAAGTTACAGGTGTGATTATGCAATGTGTGATATGATATCTCTTTATTCTTCATCCTCTTGTGGGAAGCCCCACAATTATAGTAAAAATAATTATTATTATCATGTACTGAACTCAGGTACTCCCATAGAGATTAATACAAATCAATTAAGATGCTGTGGACATTGTGAAACTTGGTATCTGTGTTGCTGTAGGGAAGCCAATATTGATTGTTGTACAACCAATGAGTGTTGGTCCAGCTAGCAGGGACTGAGTTGTCAAGTCTTGATTTGCAGTACTACTTGATGAAATACTAGAAATTGAAGGCTCAGGTTACCTGTATGAGCTCAAGACATACAGAGCTGGAGAAAGATCCATTTTAGTGGTCAGGCCAAGAAAAGGTGTGGTCATGGGTGTGGCCAATACACAGAGATATGTAATGAAATGTGCCACTTTTACCTGGACATGTATTTTAATCAAATGACAAAGAATTACACTGCAAGTAACAATATAACACATAATCTTTCTTATGTGATCATTGTTTGCAATGAAAGTGTTTATAAACATGACTCCAAAGTCTTTCTCCATGAATATGTAGTGTCATCCCCAAAAAGTGGTCAGGCCATACCACCCTAACCAGCCTGACAATGTACTCCGGCCCCTTTGTTGTTCTAGTGAGGCCTTTTTGTAATTGTTGAGACTTGGCAGATTTTTATGTCCAGTTAATTGAATAATTTGAGTTTCTGGTATTATTATGTTTTGTGAGACAAGTCACATCGTTTTTCTTGCTGAATGGTTTGTTTTCTTCCCAGACAATCCTGCAGTTGCAGCCATCCTCTTCATTATTGTGTTAATCATGTCATTACCCATCATTTGCTTATTGTACCAGATGTTGTCATTTAAGTGATTATAGTTTACAGCCGAATAAAAAGCTGAAATAATTGACAGCTGAAATAATTGACATAAACATCCCTTATAGTGGTTCACTCACCAATTATCTTTTGCAGTGATCAAAATAATAACATATTAGTCTACGCTGTTGACTGTTTTTATTTTATTTTTGTTCTTGTTCTATTTGTATTTTAGCTTATACCCTACCCTACCCACAATTCTAATACAAATCATTTCCAAGTGCTTAGATGATTTATATGCAAGGCATAACAGAATGAGGATGTGGCATAATTACTTTCAGTCATTCTCGGCTGAAATAATTATAATAATAGCAAATTTTCTCGTTCTTACAGCCATTGTTAATTAAAACTTAACCTGATATTTTGACTTCTTGCCGAATATAGTAGGATATAGTAGACAGTAAGCGTACCCTCCAGAAATCTTCCTGTTTACATTGTGTTAGTATATCGCCACAGAGAGTTTGATCACAGTTGACCCCTGAAGAAGTAGAAGATGCCGAGGAATACATCAGAAAACTTGTCAAACAAATGGCACCAGACGCCTCTGGAACCACTCCCACATCACCAGCCAACAGCTCAGCCAAGAGTAAGCCGAATAAATTGCCGCCAGTTACCAAGTGCCCTCTGTGCACAGACAAGCACAACTTAGTTTGGTGTCAACCCTTCGCCCACTATGACGTAGACAAAAGAAACAAACCTGCCGAACATGCCACAATAAACACCACACAATGCTGCATCGAGAAAAGTCCACCAGAGAAGCCACGAAAGCAGTCCTTTGTGTCAAAGTTCAACCACATGATGTGGATTCAGACAAAACTGACAGTGACGTGACATTTGTGGAGACAGCTATGGTGGTAGCCATGTCAGGGAGCATCACACCAGAGCCAGAGTATTGAGATCAGATGTTAAATCACTCTGACAAATGTGTTGCCTTGTCACCTTTGAGAAATAATGTCACTGTTCCTAGAATTTGAACTGAAATAAGTGCACAATGCAAGTACATGGAGCTTTAATTTACATGCATTTGTGTCCTTAAATCTTGCTGCATCATATAGCTTGCAAGAGCTAACAGCAAACACTAAGACTATACTACTGCTATCATGGGGGGTATGACTAATTTATGGTCAAGTTTATTGTACAATCCTTATCAAGCTGCACAACATAAACACATTTTTTGTCTCTGTAAAGCACTTTACATTAAAAACATTTACAGAAAATACATTGCAGTTTCTAATTTTTTTATGAAGTTTTTAAATGACTGTCAAAAAAATTAGACACACTCATGCTGTTTTAACTGACTCATGTCTTAACAGATACAGTGGTTCAACGTGATCTAAATTTATTGAATACCCTGCTGTGCTACCAGTACTATGTGTAATAGTTATAACCAATATTGAGTTTGTATGTGATTACAAATCCCAAGACACGAGGGTGAAGCCCAAGTTGCGAGAGTTTGTGAATTGCAGTACAAACCAATTCTTATTGATTTATAACTATTTTATAGCCCAAGGACATAGACACCAAGGCAGGTTTCGTTCTTAGTTTTTTTGTTTTGTTTTTTATGATGGAAGTGAGCCGGAAAAGCAGGACTTCAGATGATTATACTAATATGACACATAGAGTAAAAAAAGAAAATGTATTTTTCCTTTAATTTAATGTGTCCTGTGTAATTTATTATATAGTTTGAATTTGTTAATAAAAGAATGTGGTTATGGGCATAATAGTCTGATTTAGATCATATCACTCCATTGTTGGTAAAGAGAAATAAACCCTCCTTTCAAAATTCCATAGACGTAATATATTTCCCCTTATTTTTAGTGACCTTTCTGTAATGATAGCTGGAAAAAGAGATTACTCTGAGAAACATAATTCATTCTAACTTGTTATTTGTTGATCTTTGTATCTGTGGTGGTGAATACTTTAGTGGGACCAAGTGGGACCAAGAGGGAGTTCAAATTTGTGAAATGTTTAGTTTGAAAAAACTCATTACATATTTATGCATTTCTCACATTGTAATTTGTGTACTTACCTGTCTTTTTTCCTTTTTTGTCTGACCATGAGAACATAGCCATGCCTACTGAATGACCTTGCCTATCTTATAGGTTCTCACCCTGGGACCCACCTTACTCAGCTTTCGTTAATGCTCTAATAGATTATGATAAACTGTAGCCTTTCCTATAATTATAATGGTATGACTACTCTGTATTCCTGCACTAGTTATTTGTGAGTGTGAGAGCTTTTTTAAAATTTTCATTTAAAAGAAGTTTATTGCGAGGTATTTTCAGTTACATTCTTTTAAGAAGATGGACAAGTGACAGATGCACGCACAAACAATCAAGTGTGTTTTTAATAGGATTGGCATGCCCAAATTGCTTGGATTAGTGAAGTTTAGATTAACAAACTTCTTAAAAGACTATCTGTTTTATTTCAATTTTTTAAAAAAATAGTTCTATTCAGAAAAAAATATTTATGAACGTTTTAAAACGGCTAGACCATTTTAAAACAGTCCAAGTTTGTAATTGGTCTGTAACATATATATGTTAATGAATTTTTTAGCTAATTAAATAGTATACGGCAGTTTCCCCTCGTATATTATGTGACAGTATATGCATCTGAAGTGACTTCTTATTAATTATAGAATGTACAACAGTTCCCCCTCATAATTTGTGACAATGTATGCATCTGAAGTGACTCCTTATTAATTAAAGAGTGTACGACAGTTTCCCCTCGTATAATTTGTGATGGTGGACGCATCTGAAGTGACTCCTTATTAATTAAAGAGTGTACGACAGTTTCCCCTCGTATAATTTGTGATGGTGGATGCATCTGAAGTGACTCCTTATTAATTAAAGAGTGTACGACAGTTTCCCCTCGTATAATTTGTGATGGTGGACGCATCTGAAGTGACTCCTTATTAATTAAAGAGTGTACAACAGTTTCCCCTCGTATAATTTGCGATGGTGGATGCATCTGAAGTGACTCCTTATTAATTAAAGAGTGTACGACAGTTTCCCCTTGTATAATTTGCGATGGTGGATGCATCTGAAGTGACTCCTTATTAATTAAAGAGTGTACGACAGTTTCCCCTCGTATAATTTGCGATGGTGGACGCATCTGAAGTGATGACTCCTCATCAAATCAAGTAAAGAGTGTACGACAGTTTCTCCTCGTATAATTTGTGATGGTGGATCGCATCAGAAGTGGCCCAAAATCATATGACTCAAAACTGAGCAGTTGCTTCACAATGGCACCATTCTTAGCAATTTTTCTTCCTTAAAATTTACGTCTTGGGAGGGGATGAGGGGAGGGGAAAGGGAGAGGGAGGGGAGGGAGAGAAAACTTCTAACTTTCACTAATAATGTATTTACCATATATAATATGGGGCATGCAGGCCTTTACATTCACATTAAAGAAATCCACTTCAAGTATCCCTCTGTATAAATTTAGCTAGAATTCGTTAACACAATGTTTCTACACTTCAAAATAAAGGAGGGGAAACTGTTGTGTACTCTAAAATTAGCTAGAATTCATTCATTCATGTGTCTACGCTTCAAAATAAAGGAGGGATACATATTTTTTAATTAGCTGGAATTGATAATAATAATGATAATAATAGTTATATAATAATAATAACAATAACAAAGATAATAATGAAGATAATAATAATAATATAATAATAATAATGATAATAATAATGATAATAATAATAATTATAATAATAATAATAATAAATAATAATAATAACCACAATAACAATAACAATATAGTTATAGTAGTAATTATATTGTTTTATTACTAATAGTGTAATTGTTGTGTTATCATTGTTATTATTATGGCAATGGCAACAAGAATAATTATAATTTAATGTAATAAAATAATGGAATACTAACAATGCTATGTTGACATTAATTCTTTAAGATAATCCTGTTGAGGTTGTGTACTGTCAACTATTTTAAATATGGTTATATAATTTCACCATTGCCACCAAATAAGAAACAGGGTAGTGGTACCAATATCGTTATCAATAAAGTTGGACGTGGAGAGACTAGTTTTTACACGAAGTCCGGGTGCGCGCTCGCTGTGCGCGAGTTTTTCGCGAATTTAGTCCGGTCCGTGGGTCCGGTCCGCCGTCTGTGTTTTTTTAGTACTCAGACTCTCGCAAATCGACGACAACGCGAAAACGCCGCGCGCCGAGACGACACGCGCGAAAATGATATGGTGTGATGTTGTGTTCAATCTCTTTACACTTCCCTTTTCATAGGACCGAGTGTATAGATTTTTGGAGAGGATGTGTTTAGAAACTCTAGTGGAAAATTTGAACTCTGACATTCTCCCTGCCTCCCTCCTCCTCCCTTTTTTGTTGTTTTCATCCACCACACCCTCAATTCCAAGCCACACACACACACACAAACAGATACACACACAATTTAATGTTCAGTTTAGTGTGCTTATTCATTTTTTCTAGTGTCAATGGACTAAATTTTGCTTTGATGGTCACTACAGCTCGATCTCCACTCTCTTTTAAGTTGATGTTGGCCGCTGATGTGCAGATGTTGGGAGTGGCTCTGCTGGCTCTGCTCTACTGGCTCTGGAGGCTCCACTAGCCTCTGCTCAGGCTCCGCTCAGCGCTCAGGCTCCAGCTCAGCGCTCAGGCTCCACTCAGCGCTCCACTCAGCGCTCCACTCAGCGCTCCACTCAGCCTCCACTCAGCGCTCCACTCAGCGCTCCACTCAGCGCTCCACTCAGCGCTGGCTCCACGGAGGGTGGCTCTGGGGCTGGCTCTCACTCTCTCTGTACGGTGTAGGGGGTTGTTAGGTGTGCTGTAAAAGCAGCTGAATGGTAGCTGCTTTTTTGTAAGTAGCTGCTCCCAGCCAACCTGAAAATGGAGCTACAGTGGAAAATGGGAGCTGCTGCGGGCCAAACTAGCAACCTGCTGTAAGTTTCCACTTAGTTTTAATGGTAGTATTCTATTTACTTTAGTTTTTGTTTTATTTTATTTATATTTATATTTTGGATTTACTACCTGTCTTATGCTAAGTACTTCTGTATGTACTCTATATTTTAAATTTACTCTACCTATGGCCTGGTATACAAATATTTCCTATCTTTCTACCTAAATTCAGCATCAAATTTGATGTGACACATACTATTTCATGTATACAGCAAGAAAATAGGTGTGATTTTGAGTTATGTGATGTGTGATGTGAAATATTTCATTACTATCATTCTACACTTAAAACTCACTCACACACAAACTTAACTATTTGTTACAATTGATACGATTAACTTTACTACTGTAATATTGCAACTTATATACAACAACCAACACACACTTAATTATAGTCATCCTAAGTCATGTTGACCGAGATTCAACAATATGAAAACCACACACAAAATGCAAATGCAAATTCTCTTGCACCTGGCAGAGCCAGGAAGCCTGTGCACTAAGCAGGCACAGTGAGCCATGCAAGCAAAGCTCCTGGAGCTGGGATAGGAACTCTCAGGAGAATAGGACTTTCCTCACAGCAAGTGGTGTAGTCCCACCTGGGCCATTGCCCTTCATGAGGAAAGGCCTTGAATTTGCACACCAGCAAATGCCAGGTACCCAATCACAGCTGGGTGGACTGGTGGGGCTGGTAGGAGCCAGATGGAAAACCAGATGGAAAAGTTGCTTGAACTCAGGACGGTCAGGCTCTGAGCCAAGGTACAACACACACACACACACACACACAGTGTCTAGTCTCCAAATGAAACAAATTAATTTAGCAGTATTAGGATAAAGTGTCAACTACAGACATTTCTTGCCTTTCCTATATGTAAACCAATTTCAAATAACTTAAAGCAATATGGCATCCCACAGCCTACTGTCACGCTCATCACATGCACGTTTGATAAAAAAAAGTCGTTATTACAATAACAGCAACAATAGCCAATGTTATATATAAATATTTGTTAAGTTAAGAAGTTTTTATGGCTTGAAAGTAACCATGAATAAAGCTGAAAAAAAACAAACAAAGTTAACAATGATAAAAACAAATGGGGGAGTTTGTCGATGTCCTAAAAAGAAAAAAGAAAAAAAAGAAAAAAAAAAGGTTTAGTTCAATAAGTTATTTTATGATTAATCATGATAAAAGAAATGACAGTGATGCAGTTAAATAAGTCTTCTGATGCTTAACTCATTGCACAAGGGAACTTCCTTCGCCTCATGACCACCTCAGCATGGGGGTCACCTTCTCCAGCCTTACCAGCTGAACTCCTTCCTTCCTTATTCCTCGAAGAAACCTCAAGAGCAGAGTCACTCTTCCATGCCACCATCGGGGTCTGCTTCTGGATTCTCTGCAGCTCGGAGGTCTGACCAGAGCCAATAGTGGGGGAAACTATGACATGAGGTCCACCAGCAGAGCTTTCACCAGAACCAGCAACTTCATCTTCACAAGTGCTGAGAATTTCAGTTGATCGGCTTCGCATAGCACTTGGCCTTCGCATAGCACTTGGCCTTGGGGGTAGTTGCTCATCGTCTTCTTCTTCTTCTTCTTCAATGACAGCTAAAGGGGGAGGGGGAAAAGTTTTTTTAGATTTGACCATGAAACAAAAATACAACAACAAAATGCACTCTAAAAGAAGAAAGAAAAACAAAAAACAAAACAAAACAAAAAAACAAAGTCATGGTTTAGCAATACAACTCTGAGTGAGCACTAGTGGACTATGCCTTCTTTCCTGTTGAGTTCATTTAAATGCCAATTTTAATTAGAGCTAGTAAAAAGAGGAGCAAACTTTAAAAAAACTGAAGCATCATCGATCGATATTGTAGTGAAATATCCCCATTGGTAACTTCAACAATATTAGCTATATGAACCCTTAACACAGCGGCCACACCACAAATGCATCCACACGCTCTTCACGCCAACACCCCCTTTAATCCTCAACGTCATCATCATTTCATTGTGAAGGACCCAAGACTCACCCTTGGGATCGTCTGCCAATGTCTGCCAGTTCTTCCTGTTGTCTGAAACGCCTTCATGCATGACATCCAGGTCTGGAAGCAGCTCTGCCAGGATCTTGTACAGAGGCATGCACACAAAGTCTATGAACCCAACCTGCATCTTGGGAAGTTCATCTTTCTTCCTCCGGTCCATCATGGCCTGCAGTCACAAAGGAAGAATGATTTCACCAGCATTTCAATTGCAAACCCCCATATTAAAACAAAACCAAGGCCATTATCAATTAGGTTGAAGGAAATAACTCCTACATTAGCCTATCAATGAGAAAATAGTAGTAGTAGTTGTAGTAGTAGTAGTAGTAGTAGTAGTAACAATAATAATAATAGTAATAACAACGACATTATGTGTTTCATACGCTGACCACCTATGAATTCAACTTCACTAGGAACAACCAAGTTGCCACTCGGCCATCGAGTGATAATGTCATCACACATAATAAGGTTTGCATTCCATTGAACCTTGGTCGTTTTTTAAGCGGATTGAAATTACAAAGTTCTGTGAACTTTAATTTTCACAAAAAAGATACAATTTGTCAGAAAAATTGTCACGTAAGCATAAAGGGACAAAAGCATTCATTTTTTCCCCTACTGAAAACCGATTGACATAATGAGTGGTGTGTGTGTGTGCGTGTGTGTTGCATAAGTAATCTTGGGTTTAATCTCAGTGCCCTACTTCTAAGACAACAAACCACACACTCACAGATGGTGAATACAAACTATTACCAAAGTAGCGGATTAACGATGATATACAGAACAACACAGTAAACAATCCAACAGTAAACAATAAAACCAGTAAACAATACTGAGCAAACAATCAACAGTTGATGTCATAAAAAGAAAGATTATTACGGCAGATGTTGTTTCCTTCCCAGATGGCCGTGTCTATGTGTATGGTACAACCATAGTTGGGCGGGGTCAATTACATTGCAATTGCATTTAATAACATCTTTTGCAGTAATTGCAATGCAAGGCCACTGTGTGTGTGTGTGTGTGTGTGTGTGTGTGTGACACCAGATAGTCTATGTGATTTACTAGCAAAGACATGTATAGCTTTCGTATTTTCAAAGTATTTGCAATGCAATTAAATATACTTCTGAAATCAGTATCTGTATTTGTAATTGTATCTGAAAAGAGAGCAATATTTGCAATTGCAATTAAATACTTTTGGAGTATTTTGACCCCAACTCTGGCATACAACCAATTGTGACCAGGCATTAAATGTCTTCAGGAGTATCAGTTGGCATACTCGTTCTCCAAAACTTCCATTCCATCAAGTATTAGACTCTACCAAACAGCCAACACTATTTGGGTAGACTAATGCATTTTAAGTGGTTTTGGAGAGATTTAAGCCCTTCTCCTAAATCATGCAACAAGAACATATATACCAAACAAGACAATTGCATCTGCAAAACATGCTACCTATGAAGGTCAACTGGCAGGGGACTCTTAGAACACAGAAGAGGATGAACAAGATTGGTGCTCAGAATGAATTAACAGACACTCACAATGGGCTCTTCTTGGAAATTGTTCCTTTCAAGATCTCCTTGCTCAAAGAATTCGCTAGCCACCATGCTGGCCACGCGTTTCTGGATCTTCCAGGGCTTGGTGATGGCCGCCACGTCGCATGCAGTCATGAGCATGCCCCTAAACAGAGAGAGAGAGAGAGAGAGTGAAGCGTCTCAAAGACAGAATGACTCCACCCACTACTGTAATACTACTTATATGACAATAATAATTATACAGTAGTTTCGTTTTCTTTTTCCCTTTTTACTACAATAGTTGCTTAATTAAAACACAGCAAACTCTCAATTGACCATGTGCATCTCAAACGTATTAACTTTTTTCTTTTAATTCGCATGGAATTATAAATTTCATACTAACAAAGCAGACATATTCACTTAACTTAAAGCATACAACTCACTCGCCCCGACAACCACCCTAGCACTATACTAATAAATGATCCCTTCCCCGGTCCCTACCTCAAAATGTCCCGGTCACCACAACTTTCCCAGCTGAAGGAGTTGTTCTTCACAATGTCTTGAAACTTGTCCTTCTTCCTAACAGAACAAACAAGACCTTGTGATTTCAAGTTGATGCCCAACAACAACCTAGTGTTTCTGAATGCTACGAAACAAGATGGACAGCAGCAGAGGCACTGTTCCAAAAGAGCAGTCTACCTGCTATCCAAACGAAGCCAACACAAACATGGCATCCCAAATCAAACAAAGATATATTAGGCATGTCATGGCCTTACAGCAATGTCTACCGCTAAACAGAAAGAAAAAAAAAAGCTTACAGACAACACAGGATATCTTTTTGGTGGTCGAGACAATCAGACCTTATGAGTGGATGTCTTCCAGTGTGTGTCACTGGTAAAAAACAACATTATCTGTTGCTATTGGGGGGGGGGGGGGGGGGGGGGGGGTTATTGAGAGGGGGAGGAGGGAGGGGAGGGAAGCAATGTCAGTATGACTAATGTTACCAAATTATGCTTTACGAAGGCTGTTCTAATATTTGAAAACCATGTAAAAAAGTATGAGGTAAACAATGATATAATATAGATTATACTTAAATATATATATATAATATACATGTATATAATATAATTATTAATTGAAATATTCAGACTTGATACAATCTTGCACACCACAGATGGTCATGTATCATTGACTACTTTACTTACTTGAAGTACAGAGCCAAGTCCGTGGACAAAATAGCACTTTCCAGAATTTTTAAAACTTCTGTGTAAGTAGCAGAGTTCAAGCCATTCAGCAGTTCATTACCCTGTCACAGAGGGGAAAAACACAGGCACTCACACAAGGTTAGGGGAAAACCTTGCACGACAGAGGAAGTACTAGCTGGTGAAAGAGGAAGTACTAGCAGCTTCAAAGAAGCTGTTTGCAAACAATGCAGAGTAATGATCAAAAGGGAGAAGCACATGAATGTACATGCATGCAGAGGTAGACATCATTATATTAGTGTACAGGCAACCTCCATCACATTTATGGACATATACATATACCACCAATGCATAGAATATGCCACGAACTGGTGGTAAGACGATGAATCGTGCATTTAAAAATTGTCAAGCAATATAATATGTAATCTTTAGGGAAATAAAAAAAACGTTTTCGTTCATGTTTCAAAGCTGATGTAGACTTCTCGAGGGGGGGGGGAGGGGGGGGGGGGGGGGGGGGGGGGGGGGGGAGAGGCAAAAGTTTTGAACTAATAACTAATTATATGAATAAAGTTTAAACTTATTATAATAGCACCTGGTTATAGACAATCCTGGCTTCCCCAGTTACTGTACATGCCCGAGTTGTTAGTGCCCCCTCTTAGTTAAGCGCTGTTTTAGCGCCCTTTTCTTCCTGGCTTTTAGTATTAAGCACTACATGTGTCTAGCCTACTGCTGATTGGTGCTATGCCCATTATTTAAGTTACCACTCGCTGTTAAGTGCCCATTTATTCACCGTTTGGAGTTATAAGTGTTAACAACCCATGTCTATGTTGCACAGTTAGATATGCACCAAGAGAACACACTATCAGAGGGCAGAGTACATTTAAACATCGCACAGTAATTAAGGTTACGTAGTACAGTACATACCTCACTGTTGAGGATCATGATGCAGTGGTCAAAGTGATGATGCTCCATGGTGGATGTGCTGTACAGCTTAGCCAGCACACTACCACTCCTACACAACAAAGATATCAATCTTGAAGAACATCATTATTTTTTAAAAACAACCACGGCAAAATCTTCAAAAAATTAAATTAAAAACAAAAAAACAAAACAAAAACAACAAAAACAAAAAGCAAAAAAACACTGTGAAATAAAAGAGTACATAACCATTTTCAAGTGCAGTTATATAATAAATGAACTACTAGTATTTGCATGATCTAAAGATTGTAAAATAACATGTACTATATTTTTCCTCTTATGCAGCACAAGCTGACCAGCTGTCCCCAGCCTCCACATCTGTTCATCCATTGACTGACACACCCTCACTCACTTGACTTGGAAGGCATTGTTGGTGCCCCTGTGATCAAGGTCATGGCAGAAACAAGCAATTATCAGGGCCAGCTGCTCCAGCTTGGACAACTTGTTCTGCACTTCAGATTTCTAAGAGTACACACACACACACACACACACACACAAACGCTAGAGTAATGCTTGCGATCAAGCAAATGCAGACCACACCCTTTCTAGAATGCAGACCACACCCTTTTCACCAAAATGCAGACCACTCCCTCTCACTGGAACACAGACCACACCTTCTCACAGAAATGTAGACTACACCCTCTCACTGGAATTCAACAACACCCTCTTATCTTAAAGGTTCGTCATGACAGGGTCACCTCCCACTTACATAGAGCATGGCAAACATGGTCTGGGCCACATTGAAGGCATGCCTCCAATTGTGGTAAGTGACAGGCCTGTAGTTCTTCTTCACAGAGAGCACCCACCTGTACAGCACCTGCAATACAAGGACAATCTGGTGAAGTTCCAAAATATAAAATAATTTAAATCATTAGCTGCATGGTTTTCAAAGTGCACAGTAAGATTAGATAAAGAACACAATATCACTGCCATAGTAGCTTTACTGCTGACCCACTAAATGAACCACGTCAGAGATTCTCTGGAGCTGCTACTCACTCAGTAAACGCCATTATTGTATCGTGTCTACTGACCAACAAATTGGCCTTCTTTCACATGTCTACAGATTGCACAAATAATAGCATTTTACTAGCATGCCATGTTTACACATGTTGATGTCAAGCGACTAATTGGTGGGAGAAAACATTTAATATAACATCAAAATTGCATACATTAACTAGGAGAGTATAATATGGGGGTGGGGGGTAGGAATGGAGAGGGAATCAAGCAAGTGGAGAGAAAGTTAACAGAGAAGTATGTTGGTTATTATCTCATTAAATTACTATAGACTTCTGTATATTTTACTCTCTACGAACACACACATCAATAACTAGTGTGTGTATTATGTATGATAAACTTGAGCACACATTCTACAAATTACTTCTGGTAAAACGATGTATAGATAATAAATCTACAGAAATGTGTCTCTTTACATTATGTTGGAGTGCCCAATGTCACTTGGAATGACATACAGGATGCCACAGGATTATAAGTCTGGACTGGCAAATGCAGAGAGAATCACAATCTGCAGCTAACACGTGCAGCCATCTAATCCTTGGAATCCTAAACACCCCCTCCCTCTCCCCCCACCTGGAGGGCTCTGGGATGAACCAATTAAAAGTCTTTATCTGAAATATCAACCACAGCCTATCATTCTACTTCCTGTAATACAAGTAATCCAGGCCATCTCCACTCAAAGCAAAAAAAAAAAAAAAAAAATCAACTGATACACTTGTACGTAATTGAATTGCAATATGCAAACGCTAAGGCATGACACCATCACCGCATATCCTATGCATTCATTACCAAGTCCTCAAGCAGTAGCAATTTAATGACATTACAAAGATGGTATTATGTCTTTTCAAGTTGACTCTAAATGTGACGGTGAATAAGTTATATATAAGCACCTTGGTGTCTATCTTGAAGGCCTCTACCAGTCCAGCATCCACAAATATCCTCACGGAACCAAGAACTGTTTCATCTTCAGTTAGGTATAGGTCATCAAACTTGAAGGAAGACAGAATGATGGCTGAAGACTTGGGAATGGGATGAAGCTGAAAAACAACATCAACAAATATATTAGTCAACAGTATTGTAAATGAAAACACACTGGGGAAAGTGGGGTAACTGAACACACTAGCGTAAAATGGTGCACATTCTTCTATGGGTAGAGTTGAGGTAACTGAACACAGAAGCGCTTATGGGCAGAGCAACAATTTATTGCACTACTTAAACAATTAAATTATAATTAACAAGTAATAAAATGAAAAGGAATATAATTGAAGTACTGTGTCACTAAAGTGCGAGTAAAATTAATGGTCTAACCATGCAGCACAAATGAACCCAGGTGAGCTAATTGGTTACTGACAGTACGGGACATAATTACACTGACAAACACATTCAGATGCTGAGCATTTAGTCATAAGAAATAAATTGGTCAGCTGCATATTCCTTTAAAATACTTTTATGTACCTTAAATTCATTGCTCTCATATTAGAATAGCATGGCACTCTACTTCAACGTAATTACCACATTATAAAATACAGTATATCTACTACTACTGACAATCAAGTATTGAATTTAGTGCAGCCATATATCCTTATTTCAGTATTCTTTATAACCCCCCATTATTATCAATGCTAAAATCAACTGTAATCCTAATTGGTAAAGTGATTCGACTTCATAGATACACTAATACAATATGGTACATATGCTGAATGTTATTTCCTGTAATTTGTATTCCAGGCAACCGACGTGAAGAAGTTGCCGAGAGAAACATGACTTGAAAAAAACATATATGACGACTGCCTTTGTAGCTATTGAATAATATTTTGGAAAATTTTAATTGTTAATGTCAGTTGAGTAAAATGTGTTCATTCATTTAAAAATGATTCTCTGGAGTTGGTGAATCTCACTACAGCCGTGTTTACTGTAACTATTTCACATGTGCTATAGGAATGGTCATGAAATTTTCACTAGCATAAAGGAAGCAGTGTCAACTTGAGGACTCTGCACCACTTCCCAGGTATTCCTCACCACACTGGACTTGCACATAAGTATTATTATTGTTTTATCTAAGTCATTATAAAAATTGACAAAACCGAAATGAAGCTATAACTAATAAAGTCTATGATAGCCAAGGTGGTATGACTACATACAACCATAAGTCTTATGTGTTGCTATGACAACAACTACAAGGACAACTCTAACAACTACATACACAGCTACATAACAATATTATAGTAGTTCTCTAATGACTTTCTCAATATGGGTGTCTCCAGAGTTCATCATTAAATCCAATCTTGCCTACCATTAGCCTGTTGACTTCATCCATAGTAGAAGAGGCATGATAAGTAAGCACATCAAAGGCCACTTTGTTGCGAGCATTAGCCTTGGCTATTTCCTCATACATCATCACATTGTGAAGCCCTAAACCACAAAATGTGGCAAATACCTAGGAAAAAAAAAAAAAGAAAAAAAAAAAAGACACACACACAAATGATATAATTTAGACAATAGAAAACACCACTGGCATGTAACCCTCGATGTGGCAAGATTGTGAAATCATGAAACAATAGAAATAACTACAGCCAAAACACACAAGTTGCTGCACATAAACTGTGCATTTCAATTTCAAGAATGACAGAGCTAGCCATAGGCATATGTTATTCAGTAACACAAGTTGCACACTCTTCCAATTATAACGGAGGAAAATTGCAAGAGTCATAACTATTAAACTTTATTTTCACAATATCCATAATAGTGCTCAAATATCTCATCCGTTCCTATTGATTAGCCTTACCTCCAAAGATTCCTGATCTCCCTGACTGAAGAAGGCCTGGTTCAACTTGTTAGTGAGCTTCACAATTCCTAAACACACACAAATACACAAAAGAATGTTACTCCATCCATCCATCCCACCCTCCAGAACAACAAGACCAGAGTGACACTAGATGCCAACTTACCCAACACTTCATCATCTTTGTTGGCAATGGGAACACACAGGATGCTGCTAGTGTTCTCATCCAGCTGCAAACAGTGGACGCATGAAAGATATTCTTGAAATATGAACCGTTAATGCAATAACAGCTCAATAATTCTTAAGTTACAATCATCTTACCAAATAATACATCTGATGTTGCATAATATCAATAGTTGGTATAATTTATATTCCTCCCACACACGTCAACTTAAATTTGGACGGGGCATAGACCTGTTTATTATAAGACTTCCTGGAAAGATGCCAATTCAAGCATGGTCAATGCGTTACCTTCAGCGAGCCATGTGCAAGCTGTCACATACAAGTCTAAGGTTATGGTCACATATATACACACACATACACACACACAAATGTAGGTATGTCCATTTTTTTTTTGTTACAAAGTTTCAAAAATATATGAAAATAATGAGTTTGATAGATCCATCAAACATAGGCATACTGCCATCAGTATAATGACACCCTCACACACACTATGCCTTCTCTATTTTATCAGCAAAATATTGGCCAGACTTAAGCTCAAATCTAAAATATTTTGCCTCGTCCACTAGTTGTATCTATTGAGAGGATGAAATTCTGGGAATTATAGAGGATTCTTTTAAAGGTCTTGCAAGTTTTCGGGGACACAAAAATAGCATCTTGTTAATGCACTTTTCAAGTTCTCACTCTCAAAGTATTTGCAAAACAATCAAATGCACTTTCAAGATCTGAGAAATTGGATTGTTAATTGTATTAGTACTTATAATTATAATCAGATAACAAAATAAATATTTGACCCTTCCATCTGGATTAAAGAATGATTGCTATGCAGTCATAATTAGGCAAAAAATTCCACTATGCAATTTTTGTCTAAATGAGGTCGGGAAGAAAAAAATAAAATAAAATAAATAAATAAAAAAGCAGGGGAACATTTGTTGCAACTGTGCGATCAAAGTTGAACACTGGTGGCTATTAACGAGTCCCTATTTCATTACTTAAAGTTGGACAGATAGAATGACAAGCAGGATGAGATAGCCCTTACACACATGTTCAGTAAAATGTTTTTAGCTTGATGTGGTCAAAATAAATGTATTTAGAAAGAAATCTTTGTAGTAATGACTACGAAATGCCCCTGCACAGTGACTTGTAAGTATTCTAAATAGTGGGCGGAGTTTGCGTGGACCAGATTCAATAGAGTGACAGAACTCACCAATAGCTCCATGGATGCAGGATTCTCATTGGCTTGGGTCACATGAGACTTGACTACAGGCTATATACAAATATAAGGAAACGACAACAACAACAACAACAATACTAAAACAACAATAGTGTTTGAAAATATAGTATGCTCCAGGAAAATAATTAAAAATAAATTATTGTGATGCTGTCCTGAGTTCTCACTGCTACGGTCAGATAACAAACATTTCAGAAATCATTTCATAACTTTTCACTGGGAAATAGAAGGATTGTGTAATGACATCTACAGCTGAACAAAAGCTAACTTATTGAGGCAAGCTAGTCAAGTTGCCACCCACAATTGGGCTAGCCAACTGAAGGGATTCAGGAGATTGGCTGAACATGGTAACAAAGAAAAGAACTGAAGGACAACCACTTCCTCCACTCTCAGCCTCCCCCTACCTACAGCACTATGTGAGTGAGTGGGCTGTATTGAATGACTTGCTCTTCCTCTCACACCAGATGGCAAGTTCTCCATACCCCCACTCCTGGTGGTATTCATGCATGGAACTTGTCACTGGCATTGAACTATGATTTGGAGCACTTTTGGAAGAAAAAAAAAGAAAAAAAAGAAAAAAAAAAAAGCCCCAACAACAAATTATTAAAAAGTAGAATCACAGTGCATGGAAGACGTATAAATTCCCTGGACATACGTACACACTCAATCCCATAAACACTCCCTGGATGGCAACTGATAGACTACACAGCTAGCAAACAGAACTTGTGATAAATAAAAACCAATTTTTTTGCCCCTTGATGTGTGCACTTCGTCCTCTGCCCAACCACAACACACTAACACAAATACCAAGCACCACCCAGCCTTTCCTGAGACTACACAGGAACTCATAGTCTGGAGCACATGTAAGGTTCTACGATATAGTGGGTAGAAATGATATGTGTGTATGCAAACCAGGCAGAGTGTACATGAAATGCTGACTCAGCAGTTATACATTTGGAAGAGAGGGGAAAAAAAAGTGCACATAGTCACTCCTCTTGGCTGCTTACGTTTGCTGTCCTGGCAACGTGCTCCACAACCATCAGGTCTGTAATTTCACTGCAATCCAGAGACCTAAGATGATTTGAATTAAATTCATAATAATAATAAAATGATGATGACTATGATTATGATGGTGATATATAGCTGATTTTCACATAGGAGGTAGACATCATATCAAGGAGTGGGAAAAGGCCATAAAAAATAAAAAAGAACAAGTAAATACCAAAGAAGTAGAGCTACTGCAGTCAGAATGTACTCCATTGTTTCACTTACAGTTGTTGTTTTTCCCCCTCCCTCCTCTCTAAGTTGTGGTAATGTGTCTTTTCCAAATAAACAAGTGCATATACTTACAAACGGGTGAGAGTAGGTACTCCCTACCCTTAGGGCATAACTTACTGACATATCATCATAATTGTAACACGAACGAACCACTCACTTGACACATGCTGACTGGTCACCATTCTCAGCATCACACAGCTCATGATGAGTCATCTGGAATGCTTTACTAAATGATACCTTTTGAAAAATGTAGGAGAAAGAAAAAAATCAATAGAAGGTTATAAATAATGCCTTTTCTGAAAATGCAATCAACAAACAACAACAGCTTGTATATACACACTTCAAACTAGTCTTCTTTACAGACTCTATGTTTCCCAAGTGAAAAAGAAATCTGAGTAAGAAACACTTTCAAACTCTTTGATCTATTTACCCAAGCTGCAAACAATTCAATATTCCCTCAACTTATCCATCCTACCACCTGACATGCACATGCATGCACACATACACACACAAAAACCAAAACAAAAAACAACAACTCATAAACATGTCCACTGTATTCTCACTCAGCACTGACCTTGCCAGATTTGCCAGTCTGGTGCTTGTCCAGGAGCAGCACGGAGCAGAACTGGCAAGGAATGAGCTGCATGGACTCCTGCATCACCTTAGTCATCACCACCTCCAACTTTGTGGTATCCTCAAACAGCTCCCTGGCCAAGTGGAGGAGGATCTGTTGTCATGACAAACACCAGAGAATCAGAGCAATGGCCAAAATCACAGCTACAAAACACTTGATTAATTACACACTGGAACTTCCAATTACTAAATATATATATATCTAATACAAAAAGAAGCATTTCACCAACCAGGTTTGTAACAAAATTCTTATCCCCATTGGTACAACAATGGAAAATAAGGACTCTATTTAACAGAATTATGGGATAGAATTCAAAGAAAATATTCAATATTACACAACCAAAACTTTATTCCCTAAAAATGATTAAAGAGCCGCAATCAGATCTTTTCAATGCTCATGTGCCCCCAAATTAATATAGTGTATAACAAGGATAAATGTTTTAAAACCCTGGTGATCAGCATCAAGTTCAATAAACAGATTAAAGTTGGGGAGGGTTTAGAGATATAACTTTGGCTGGCTGATTGTGGGCAAGGCAAGGGGAAGTACCCAGGGCAGCCAGAGACCCCAGTGGGGATCTGCTGTTAATGTAAAATTAGCAGTTCCTTTGAGATAAATCTACAGCTTCCTACATGGGGTCATAAGGTCAGTACACCATTGAAACATGCTCCTCCAATTCCTATCTACAATGCGGTTCCTTAGCTATCCAACCAACAACATACAAACACAACACTATGGGACATTCCAACGGATCAATGAAATGATTTATGCCATGTGATGGATGAACAATTGCAACAATAACATGAAATACTAACAACAACAAACACAACAACAACAACAATAATAATAATAATAATAGGTGTAATCACGTAGAAGTAGAAGGCACATGAATACCAATGGAAAAATTGCAAGACTGACGCAGACAGAGGATAAAAAACGGTAATAAAATAATTTCTTACTTGGAATTGATGTATTTAGAGAAAAATGTAAAGATGGAGCTGGTTCCATATATAAATGTGTGTGTGCTACGCACGTAAGAGGTGGACTCTCATTTTAAACATATATGGGAAATTTCCAATAGTGTAGCACTTGCTTTCTTAGCTCTTCCAATCTAATCTAATGGTCCCTAGACTTTGTTTGGTTGGCAAATAGCTCAACTCATCTCACTTGAACACACCTCAATCTGTTGCCAATCAAAACAGTACTAACGTAAATCACAACCAACAACAACAATAATCATGATTAACTACAACAACAACAACAATAATAATAATAATAACAGTCGCTCCTATACCACAATTATTTCAGATAATTTTATCCTGGGCACAATTAAAACAACAATGTTTGAGTGGAACATTTCTATACAAATAACCTCCTAAATGTGACAGAATCCCAACACACTTGTGACACCTCCACAGATGACAGAAACATCCCTTTACCACGAATACTCAGTCATTCATAGCTCACTCACATGAAGCCTCTTGGACAAGGAGAAACTGTTGTCCAATAGTCGAGAGTTTGTCAGCCCAATGGCACAAAACTTCAGATACACTGCAAAGTACTGGAACCAGAAAAATATAGAGAGAGTGAGAGAGAGAGAGCAAGGCAGGTAGGGAGGGGGGGGAGGAGAAGAGGGAGAAAAACGAGACGGAAAAGAAACAATGAATTCAATTCATTAATATGAATGAAAAAATGAATGCATCACACACAAACACAAAGCACATCCAAAACAACCCCTATTTAAAAGCCCAGTGGCAAAATAAACATGAGCTTTTGTAATTATTAAAAGCAAGTTTCACTTTGTTGTACAATAGGAGCAGTGAATTTAAATTGCACTTTGTACTTGGCTCTTTATCAGCCCATTGTCACTAAGAAATCCCCAGCTTTTCATCGATTCATCAACCTCAGCTAACTGGCAATTATAATAATGCAAATAAAAGCACTCCCACAATACTACCAATCATATGCTACAAGCACTTCCTCCTGGCCTGAAGGAAACCCACCAATAAGACTGTCATGTACCTAAGCCATCTATATTAAAACATCCTGTTATGAAACCTGAGAGCTACAGAGAGAGACGTACCATTCAACTAGGAAGGAAGTGTGCTGCAGGTATCTATGGAATGCTCAGTTCCTATAGTCGTGCTGCAGCTGCACATCACAGAATTAGCTAACAAATAAGCCTGATGATACCCTGTTGAACAGGACTGTACTAACTACGCTAAACTGATTTCCAACAAAAAAGCGCACAACACTGACCACACCCTTGCAATTACTCGTAACAACGCCTGGTGATAGCCACTCCTAAATGTTAGATGCAAGGGTTGCATGTGTAAGTCAACCAGAATGTTTTAAGGCTACACCTCTTAGGAGAAAGATCTGCTTAATTAGGGGAGGAGGGAGGTAGGGGAGGAGGGAGGTAGGGGAGGAGGGAGGTAGGGGAGGAGGGAGGTAGGGGAGGAGGGAGGTAGGGGAGGAGGGAGGGGGAATGAGAGAAAATTCTTTAAAAAAATCATTATAGTACACAAACACATTAATACAATCAGCTCAGTCCCACTAATATCAGGTATAATAATAATAATAATAATAATAATAATAATAATAATAATAATAATAATAACAACAATAATAATAACCATAATTATTATTATTATTATTTCTTACTACTAATGTTATCATTTTTAATCTCCAGTTGAAATTGTAGCTTGGAAACATGTTTTCTTAGGGGAAACAAGACAAAAGGAAGCTCTAATCATACAGAAGAAAATGGGAATTGCTCCCATTTTTTAGCCAGTTAGGAATACAAACTTTACACAAATGGTTGCAACCTGATACCATAGTGTGCCCAGCCCACCTCACCGAGCTGTGTGAAACTGACAACACTTTACCTCTTCATCTTCAACTGTGAATACATTCTCTCCATTGTCTTTGTTGATCACTTGTGCGACTCCTATCACCTAAGAGGAGTTACAACAACCACAAGTAAAATAGCACCGAATATTCAATTAGCCCAGGTAGGCACAATAAACATTGATGTACCATATTAACTATTTACCACCATTTCTCTAGCACAATGTTCTACCCATTCCACCCAGCACCTTATGACCCTGGATCGGTAGTTCACATGGGAAAGAATGGGTCATTTACTAACAAAATTTAGCACCTCTGACGGTGCAGTTACATTATCAAAAGTACATATTTACAAAACAAACAAACTTATTACTTGCAATACAGAAGTCATGCATACATGTATCTTTACCAAGGTAACACATGCCACACTAAGAAATGCTTACTTGGCCACTTGCTGTCTTTATCGGCATACAGAGGATGCTCTTGGTCTGGTAGCCAGTTTCTGTGTCAATCTTGGAATTGAACCGAGGATCCTAAAAGAAAAAAGGAAAGAGACAATAATAAAATAACAAACAAGCAAACATAACGACAACAATGATGACACATAATAGGCAGATGAGATCTGACACTCACATCATAGGCATTTTTCAAATTGATGGTTTCTCCAGTCTTGGCCACAGAGCCTGCAATGCCAACGCCCACTGGAATTTTGATAGCATCGGCTTCAGCGTGGATGGCTTTCTCCAAGGAGGTATTCACCGTCACATCAAAGAGCCGCGACACCAGCACTGGGCTGTCCTCGGGACCTTCCACGAGAAACAGCGACGAGCGGTCCCCGTTGGTCAGCACAAGTATGTTCACCAGTATCTTGTGGGACAACTGGTTCACATTCAAGTTGGGAGACACCACGTCGGTGAGGAGTTCGTAAAGCATGCTGTTCCTGTCCAGCTTGCGCAGCTCATCCACTGGCTTCTTGTAGTAAGCTGGCACGCCGATGGCTGGAGAGGTCATGGTGCGGCTGAGTTTCTTCTTGTATTTGGGAGGGTTCTTCAACGGAGTGATGGCTGCAGTGGGAGTATCCGGGATGTAGTTCTGGATGATATCGTGAGCTGCCTGAGGATTGGAGGATAGCCATCTCTTCACAAAGTGTTCAGCATAGTCAGGATGGCTGTCCAGCCATTCTCCCACGAAGTCTTCATCATTTGAGAGTGACTGAGACTTGTTGTTACCCTTCAGCTTGAGTTTCACCCTGTCGGACATGGTTCTGCTGAGCGGTTTCGGACAGAAGCTACAACGGTGGTAGTGGTTACCCGAATCTGAAAATCAGAAAGACGATGAGCTGTACACTGACTGCACTGCTTATAGCTTGACACAACGAGAACTAACTGAGATTGCTATAAATCCGCACCTTTCGGTATTTTGCAAAATTTATTCGCACCTGGTTACTAATCACTTACCGGTAGAAATGAATAGATCATGGTTAGCACTCGTCGACAGCTCCATAGACTATCACACATCTGGTACCTCTGACGCCACTGCGCACATCTACTCTCTCGCTCTTCGCGCGAGATCAATCAAATCTTGAGACCACGCCTACTGCGTGTACATATTTGACCACAGAAATTAAAAGAATGCACAAAGAATAACAATTTAAAAAAGGAGTTAAGAATGAATGAATAAATAAACTGATAACAGTCCAATGCTCAAACTTGGTATATTTTCCCTTGACACCTATTGCAGTGAAACTGAATCGTTCTAGAGTTATTCTCCCAAAAATGAACTGATGGTCCTGGTGGGGATTGGGTTGGGGAGTTGTGAGAAGTTGCTTGCAGGACTTGATTTCTGCCCATCTTCAATGGTATGGGAAGGCTTTGACTGGAGTACACATTGCATGGCTGGCCTCCATTACTAAGCACCTACATACACATAATTATAGACAAGTCATAACACATGCTTGATGCTCACCATATAAGCACAAAAAATAGCGTACACACTAATAAACTAGACTAACTTCAAATGGGATAAATAATAATTACCTCAAGTTAATTATTTAGAAAGTATACTACTACTACTAATAATAATAAAAAAAAACAACATTAAACAACAACAATAATAATAGTAAATAATAATAAAACAACAAAACAATAAATATATAATAATAAATAAAAAGCTACAACATTAATAAAAAGAAGGAGGGAAACTAATATTTAGTGTGATCACCAACCTAAGCTACTGGATGAATCAAGGTACACATCTGAATAGTGATTGGCATATCAAAATGGGGGGGAAAAAGCCAAAGAGCTAGATCCCTTACTGGAAAACGTTCATGCCGATCAAACTGGATCAAAAAGCCATTTAGAAAACAACTGTTTTAGTTGCATATATAAACCATAGCAGTGTTGTTTTAATGGAGGCTTCTAAACATTAATTTTTATATTGAAAAAAATGTAGCAAGAAGAATTAACTAAATAATAAAATACATAATAAATAAAAGCAACCAACCAAACAAATAATAAACAAACAAAATCCCTCCCAGATCCCATGTAAAAGTTCAGCATACACAAGTCTACTCTTTATAGTATATTTCAATTTACAATATGTTAAGAGATCATTACCTGAACAGCCAACATTTCTCCTGGCGTTGGCAATAATTCTGAAGTTTTAGAGTAATTTTCGCGTGAACCATCAAACTTTCTTAGAGGCATGCCTCTTTGAGAGACATCCTTGGCCAAGTCTAGGACATTTCTTCCCTGCTGTAAGGGATGCTGAAACACACCCTCCACAGTACTGTAACGATAATCTACAAAGACAGGTGGGGGGGGGGGGGGGGGGGAAATGAGCAAAGAATTATTGGCATTTCATTTTTACAATACAGTACACCTTGTTTTTTTTATTTATAATTTGTAATAGTAATAATAATAATAATAATAATAATAATAATAATAATAATAATAACAACAACAACAAAATAATAGCAAATATTTTTGTCATAGTTTTGGTAGTAGTATTTCTGCTCTACTGTAACTAAAATGAAATGACAGAGGGGATGTGGATGTGCTTATTTGTGAGGCAAGACAGTAATCTTACGCAATCATGACAGGAAGAGGAGAGGGAGTGAGGATACAACACACACACACGCACACAAATATGTACAATCTTAACGAGACAACACCTCAGTTTGCACTGGTTGGATCTAATGGTTAGTGAGACTGTCAGGATGTTTATAAGTCAGTTTGCAAAGTTATTACACGTGCAATCAGAAGTAATTAGTGGGCTCATTCTCCACCAAGCATGTCACACTATGGGACATTGAGCTTCGGTAGTTAAGAAAGTCACATCTCATTAACTCCAGAAGTCTTTGTTGTGAATTTTTATTGTGCCACATTAAAAAAAAAAAAAGAAAAAAAAAGGATATGAAAAAAGGATTCATTGGTTTTGTAGTTGGTTGTTTTTTTCCATTGCAACACTACTAGTTGTTTTTGTTTTTTTGAAATCCAATGTGTGTATGTGTGTATACAAGATTATATAATGAGGGTTAATGAATCAGTAAAGATGTTAACCCTCAGTGCTACTATACACGAGCTATACAAACTCATTCCTCAGACCAAAAGAATAATTTTATACATAATCAAGTTTCATCATAGCTCGTGCAATGAAAAGGCAAGATGTAAATGCTGTCTTCACAAGAAAAGCTAACCATTCAAGGGACACTTGCAGGTAGTTTTAACATGGAAATTCCAATTCCAGAACTTGATAGCTTTGTTCATGTTTTCTAAAAAATCAGGCTAAAAAAGAAAAAAGAAAAAGAAAAAAAAAGTAGCACAATAAACGGACTTGTCATTCTGAGTAAGCTCATATCTAATTCATCGCTTAATTGTCAGTAATCTTCAAAATCGGAGCGTGACAGACAAACAGATAGATAGACAGACAGACAAAATGATTACTATAACCATCTCGCACACACGTGCTGAGGGTTAACTAGATTTAGGATTGCCCAAACAAGTGGTTTTAGTGAGATGTATTATATTCAGAGAATGTTTATGTGATATGACAGCTTCTGTTGAACAACTGCTCCGCAATTGAGTGCAATAAAGAAGAAATGCTGCATGGAAGGATGATCAAACATTTAGCTTATACAAGTGTCTTAATCGCTCTGCTTGCTCACCAGATTTAATAAAAATTAGTGGTGTAACAAAGCTTAGTTCCGACCCTCCTTTGAAGGAACACATTTTGCTAGACTGTTGCCACCATTGACCACAACAACAGCAGCAGCAGCAATACTATTGTACTTTGCGCTCAACAGACTTATTTCAGAGGGAAAAAGGGAGTAGTAGTGTGGTAACACTCAACTGGATATTTTTTTTAAAGATACTGAGCCACTTATATAGAGAAGCATTTGCAATGTTACATTGCACCAAAGCTTCAAATAATGCTAATGTATGTAATTGTAGACTAAAGTTGCAGTGAATTAGTACTTCTGTTTAGTGTTTTCGCAACCCATTAAACATTTCCATACAACCAAATGGATGTCTCATTCATTATCTAAAACTAAATTCAACCTGAGATTCTGCACTACTGTTACTTCCTTAAACACAACCAACCAAGTGTTGGCAGCAGAACCTTTAGTGTGGTAAAGGGATCTGGCAGAAAAGACAGCCATGCTAAGTATGAATACACACACACACACACACACACACACACACACACACACACACACACACACACCTGTTGCCTCTGGTTGTCCACTGTCTTGTAATATTCTCTTCACTTCCAATTGTTCCTGAAGCAGTTGCTGTAAGGATCTCTGACTCTCCCTGAGTTTCCTCAAAACATCCACCTTCCAACTCACGAACTCATCAATCATGAGCCTACTGGCCAAGAACTTGCTCCTCCAGACATCACATTCAATAGACAGGCGGTCCATCTCCTCTTCATTCTCAGCGAGTTTCTCCAAAGAAGTATTGAGTTGGTGTTGCGCCACGGCCTTCTCGTGAGCCACCTGGGTGACACGATGTTGGAGATCATTACCAATGGACGCCACCAGGAGACGCTTCAGTTCCTTGTTCACATTAGCCTGGACTTGCATCCTTGACTCCAGGTCCTCGCACCTTGATGTGGCAGCGCTAGCGTCATTCTGGTGATGGACAAGATCCTCTTGCTTAGCGGGTACATTCCCACGGACTGGTGCGGAGTTTGGGTGATCGTGATCGTGAGGAAATTTTTCCAAGACAGATTTGTGATGCAAGTGTACTGAGTCTACAGACGCTGGAAGAGATGATAGGGCATGTTTTGAAAGTAGCTCTGGTGAGAATGCGGCACTAACTACATCTGAGGCATCTTCTGTGAACCTTTGGAGTAGAGGGTTTGGTGCAAGAGGATGCCTAATGGCAGCCGTTAGGGGATTGGCAGGAGACCCGTTGCCGACTAGTGCAAGTTTAGATGAACTAATCTGGTCCTTGAGAGAGAATTGACCTGTGTTCTCAGCTTGGTTGGCAGTGCATCTGCCTTTCTCTTGGGGTAGTGTGACATGAGAATATGGCTCCACCTTGGCTTTCAACCGCCTATGGTAAATTCAAAATATAAGTAACAGCAACAACCTATATTATATATATATATATATATAGTAATATAGTAAGCCTCCATCCCCAAGGGTAGAAGAGTAAAATAAAATTTCTCATTAAAACTAACATTGAAATAATCGTATTATTTAAAGCCATATTTTATCCCAATACACATGTTTAAAGTACCACAATTTGTGAGCAAGCAGAAAACCAGAGACACTCTCAGGTCTAACATGCTTGAAATATATGCGTAAAGAATGTACAGAAATTTGGTACATCACTTCCCATTGCAATGCAGCATATTCAGCTTGCAAAATAAATTTTACTGCGTCCTAATTTATGCAGCACAGACAAACATTTTAAAATGGTTACAAGTGTTTATTGTTTGTAGCTCTCATCCTTCTGACACGTCTATACTCCACATGTGTGTGTATGTCAAATTTTGGGTATTTGCTCGCTGGGTTAGACTGTATGTCATCACCGACTAGTCCAGAAGTAAGTGAATCAGTTACACCTATAAGCAATTGCACTGGGCTTTGCACAATTGAACTAAAGTGGATGTTATTTCCATCCCGGTACACCAGGATCGAATGTAGTGCAAATTTGCTGCAAAGCAAGAGTGAAATATGATAACTGAATTTTAATGTCAAGTAAAAAATAAACTAGAACTGATGGTCTGACTTAGTTTGATAGTTCCAGGAAATCTACATTGGATCAGTCCTATGTCTAGTCATGCAGGCCAGACCTTTTACTTGTATTTCAAGGGAAAATGCATATAAGAACACTTTCCCAGCATAGTGATGGGTAAAAGGTCTGAAACTAAAACTATTATCTTGGCTGGATAAAGAGCCTGGCCATTTTCTCCTAAACCACACCCATCTTTGGTGAGGTAGATTAAAAGACATTCCACTCCACACTTCGTAAAATACAACTTACTGAACTGGCCTTTCCAATTCCTGTCTAAATCCTCCTGATTTGTGAGGGAGCTACAGCAGACAGCGTACAAAAACTGGCTAAATATACAGCAGGTGAATATTAACTTACTGGACTTCTTTCCGATGTCATGGCTTCAATAGCATAGCCATAGATACCTCAAGTTAGCTCAGCTACGAATTGGCACTACACAGTGTTTTGATATGGTGTGTTTTAATTGGAATCAACCCCGCCCAAATATACTGAACTTTGAACTCAATAATATACAACTTGAAGGCACGATAAGAAAAAAAATACAACTATAAGAAGAGCACAGTATACATTAAATTAAACTGAAAACTGCAGCAACAATTACAGTTTATAAAATGTTCAGACAGTTCCTCCATATTGTCAGTTCTTTTTCAGGAACAATTTGGTCGTCAGAGTAGCCTAGACCTTGTGAGACGAGTCTTGTGCAATATGTTTTGTGGCTAGAGTGCCCCTTCAGTTGCTGGAATTCTTCTTTTTCACTTGGCATGTCAGGTGGGTTATGGCATTTCAGTGTGATGGGATTCTGATATGAACCTGCTTCTCTTGCTATCTCTGGAAAATTAATTTGGTTGCATGATTGGCCTTTGCATTTTCCAAGAGTCTGAGTCAATACCGACAACTTCTGCAGTAAATCTGTATCAGCTTTCTTAGCCAAATTGTGTACCTGATGGGTGTCATTTGTAGAATTGTAAAACTCAACCTCTCCTGTGCACCATTCTGCATAAAGCCAGTTAGCATCAGCAGCCCAGTCGCTACCATTGATCACACGAATAGCTTGGTAGGTATTGTTCCAGAATCTGTTCTTCTCGAAGCCTGCTATGCCTTTATATGTATTTCCCATGTTGGAAGAACCTCCATACATTTCTGCCAGAGCGGCTGCTCGGAATGTGTTGGAGGCTGGTCCAGGTGGCAACTGACCCCTAAGAAGAGGAACAATACTCTTGCCATCTGGCTCATACTGCTTTGGTTTGCTGCCACCTCCCAACTCTACCCATGTGGGAAGTAAATCAATGCTTAAAACCACCTCAGTTACCTTAGTTCCTCCCTTAATTCCAGGTCCCCTTGCCAAGAAAGGAACTCGGATATCGGTGTCATAAGCCTGCCTCTTGCCTCCTGGCAAACGATAGTCACCTAGATGTTGGCCATTGTCTCCCATGTAGAACAAATAGGTTTCTTTATCTATTCCTTCCTTTGCCAAAAGGAGAGTGATGTTTTCTAACATTTCGTCAACTGCTTGAAGCGCTCTTAGCCTGTTGCGATAAAACTCATCAATGCTTGCAACCTGATTTGGAGATAATTTCGGAATGGATTTTAGCCACGATGGCTTCTCACTTTGAACATCATCATCCGGATTAAATGAATCGTAGCGCGGTGCAGACATATTGCTGAAGAGCTTGGCATGTCTTGGAGCTGGCTGAGATGGTGCATGAGGTGCAAAAGGAGAGATGTAGATGAAGAAAGGCTTTTTTTTATTGCGATTAGTGATCATATCCATAGCATTTTTGCTGATGTAGTCAGTCTGGTATATGTCTTTACCTGCTTTGAAGAGACTTCCATCATTGGAAAAATGTGGCCCAAAATAAGCCGTGTCTGTCATTCCATGCCACTTGTCCCAACCAGGAGGTACATGGCTGGCTAAATTGTCATTGTATCCATTCAGATATTTTCCTATTAAAATTGTTTGATAGCCAGCATCTTGCATCAGGGTACCTATAGTTTCCTTTTCCAGGTTGCTTTCGATAACTTTCTTCATCCCTCCACTGAAAAAGGTTTGGTTGTTGAGGTCTCCATTGTCCCAGATGCCATGGTTGTGACAATACTGGCCCTTTATGATGGTGGTTCTACTGGGACAGCACAGCGCTGTAGTCACGAAGTAGTTCTGGAATTCCATGCCCTCCTTTCGCAAAAGCTTGTTTAGTTTTGGCATATAATCTAGAGAATTAGCAGTTACATCCTGGTCGTCCGTGAGAAGAAAGACTATATTGGGAGGTGAAGCCTCTCCAAAAGTTACTAAAAATGCCAAAGTAGTCAGAAAACTAACGATAGTGGCGGTTTTCATTTCGTTAACTTTTTCTGCAAAGCATTCAGCCACTCCCACCGTTTTCACAATTTTACGCGCGCAGTGTTTGGTTGACATGTACTGCAATTATAGCTCCATTATTATTTTTATACACTTATTGAATTTTATATTAGAGTTACCTGCTAATACTTTCTCGTGAATTTTTTAAACCCATTTTCTTTTTACTTTAGCTATTATAATAGCTATGAGTAGTGTTGTTTTAGTTAACTAAAACTAAAACCAAAACCCCTTAGTTTTGGGGTATTTTACTTTTGGTAAGAATAACTAAAACTAAGCTGTAGAGAATATGAAAAAACTAAAACTAATTATTTTAGAAGACAGTAAATTCAATAACAACTAAAACTACCAGTAGAGTTGATGACAAAAACTAAAACTAAGCAATTTTATTGTAAACAATTCACCTTGAATTATGTCATTATTAAATGAAAATATAAATTCCCATCAAGTAATTATTCTCTAAACTACATAACAAATACCATACTTTATTAAGTTTTCACAGAAATGTGCCATTTTTGAAGTTCTTTGGGAAAACTACATGAACAACTTCTCATGCAGAATTTGAGAGGCAACATAAATTAACTAAAACTAAGACAATTGATGAAGAAAAACTAAAAACTAAATCTTCAGGGAAAAAAACTAAAACTAAGCATTCAAGATATTTTTTTAGTATTAATAACTAACTAAGAAAGTCTGGCTATCAGCAAACGATAAAAATTGAATAAGTATGCAAGACATAAAAAAAAAAACGATGAAACACTTTCTATTACATGATTTTGTAGTTATGTTTTAGCTAAATATAATCTGTAGTTTATCCAAAGCTTTCTTGGCTGCACTTTGCTCAGCTTCTTTCTTACTCCTGCTTATCACACCTTGTACAGATTCCCCAAGTTCTAGGATATAGATGCTTGATATAAATTGAGGAGATGTACCATTTCCTGCTGGTTTTGTGTCATACTTAAGTTCCTTATTGGGTTCTCCCTTCTTGTCATAAAATTCCTTGAGCTTAGACTTCCAGCTCACTTGACCACTGGCCCCTCCTTCTCTGCTCTGGAACTGCATTTGCAGCATGTTAAAACATGCTGCTTCTTTGGCTTCATCTTTCCGCGAGTAAAATACTTCACTGTCCTTTTTAAAAACTTTTCCATCTTTTTTGATGGTTATAATGCATTTGAATCTTGGGTTGTGGTTCCCTCTATCTTCAACAAAATCACAATGGGGCTGAATATCTTCATTTTGGCAATATTCATGGAATTTTGTTCGATAGTTTGGAATTGGTTTAGCTGAAAATAAAATATTGCACCAATATATAAGTGCTTCACTATGAGTGATTGCAAACATAATATTCATTGGAGAACAATTAAATACTCTAGAATGAAAAGTAAGATATTATCTCTACTGGCATATATCAGGCAGTCCTTGTTTAAAAAAGTTATTAAGATTCAATTCAAACGGTAAACCAACCAACTAATACACACACACACAAAAACAAACAAACAAACAAACAATGTTCTCTTCTCTTTCTGTCTCTTATGAGGGTAAATTAACTCTAATTTTTAATGCCTACCGAGTTTACTGGCAGAATTAGAAACCATTGGTGTAGAGGGTGAATCTGAAGTAGAAGCTCCAGCAAAAGAACTAAATGAACCAGCAGATGACTCAGGAATACTCACTTGAAAACAGTCATCTGCTGAATAATTCAAATATAAACGTAAGGTCAAGAGTCAACTATAATCATGGTTAAAGTAAAATAGGAGGACTTACTGGCTAGAGAGTCTTGAGCACAACATGTGCTTGACATTGCTTTACTTTGAGAATCAAAAGAGGGCAGAGTGAAATTTTCGCAGATAGAAATATAAGCTAATTTAGCCACTTCCTCATGAGCTTGGTCGATGGTAACATAACAGTAAGGAGTTTCATATTTCATTATTCCCTGCAACTGCTGGATGTCAACTATTGTGATGATGCCTTGGTGATAGTGGACCGTGTCTATGACATGAAGCTGGACTCCATATTGTGCTGTGGCATTATTTTGAGCAAGATGACTTTCAAGAAGAGAACAGTAAGTTGTAGTAGTACCTATGGATAACAGATCATTAGTAATGTTCATAACAGTACTTGATGTAGTAATTATCTTTATATAATAATAAAGCCCCAAAATGTATAAAAACAAACAAAACTTGTTGATAATAATAAAGGCCAAAACAACTTAAAAAATTGTTTATGGGTGAGTCAAGTTTATGTTAATATACAAGTCTTGTCCTTTGCAGCCCCAGGCTACACAGCATTCATAGAAAGTATAAAAGCTTTGAATTTAGTATTACAAAAGACATGCCCAAGCTTAGGATCATTTGGATAGTCATTTTCTGCCAGTACCACCACAATAATTTGATTGGAGTGACTTCTTAAAAGTTTACAGTGATTGTACCAAATGTCTCTCTCACGAAAGTACGGCATATTAACATAGCAATAGGGTCATATCCAGGTGATTAAATGATTAGGCTTGGCAGAGGTGGCTAAACTTTGTAGATGTAATGCTTGAATTAAAACTTTTGTTACAGTTGATTGTAATTTGTTGAAGGTAATAAACTTGCCTTCGGTGGTTTCCTAAAGAATACATTTGGGCTTCAAGAAAGGAAGTGATAAACTATAGTAAGTATTATGCTAAATTAAAGAGCTTACTTGATGTAATGGCAAACATAGGCTTATTTGGCTTCAGACTAACTACACCATTGATTGTGGTCATTCTCTCAGGTTGTTGAAGACTCCTGTGACCATGCTCGTTAACAATGCGTCCATTCACTTTACTTAGAATATCATCCAATGACATCTCCTGTTCCATATTTAGTATGTAGTCAGCTAAAGTGTGAAACCAGAGTCCACCAATTTCACCAGTTTCATAAGCCTTGCACTTAGGCAATGTTGATCGTGCAATAAGATAATTGCCTTCAGAAGGTACCTGTAGCTGCTCCAATACTGTACCTCCTCGCTCACTTGGTCCACGGGGAACCAGTACAGAATGTGTAGTGTTGGACCCTCGGCAAGCGTCAATCAGGAAAACTTTTGGAACTATTCCAAGATGTGATAACTTCCCTGGCAACAGAGGACTTATTATTTTTCTTGGATGTACTAAACTGCCATCTTGAAGGACAAGTTCATCACTCTGAGTTCCATGCCCTGCAAACAAGATGGCTATACAACTGTAGTCCTTGACCTTATCCCATTTCAGAGACCTAACTTCACTGATAATTCCCATTAAAGTGGCGAGGTTCACATTACTGTAACGTTTAACGCAGAAGTTCACGTGACTGAAGGCAGCACTCAGTTGTTCTCCATCCTTTATTGTCCCAGTGAGTTGTTTATACCCCACAGTGTCCTGGTAATCGTTTGCAATAATAATAGCAAGACCAGAGAACTCTTCAACACTAGGGTCATGTGATAAACACGCCATTTCTAACTAAATTTGAAGCAACTACTGACTATTGACGACGTGAACAGACGCCTGCTTCTCTTGCAGACCCTCCCACTAAACTAAGGTAAAGGGTCTCGTATTACGTCAGCCGTAACGACCCTTTTCCTGTTCATGAATTTGGGTTTGGTTATAGAATGAATAATGAACAGGAGTTGCATGATGACGACATCACGCTATTTCCGACCACACAAGATGGTATCATTGTAATGTATTGCTTACAGAGGTAGCTAGCTGAACTTCAAGCCATAACTTTTGCTGTATGACAGGCTGATTTATCTAATTTACAGTGAATGAATACTTTACTAAGTAAATTCGAGAGTTTTTGGTCAATTGGTTGTGGAAAATGGACTGTGGAAGCATAGATTTTAGCGATGTGTGGGAACCAAAAATGATACAGCAAAAGTTGGCTTGAAGTTTAGCTAGCTATTCCTGTAAGCAATACATTTTCAATGATGTAACCCTTGCATTGATACCACAAGTAGTCATGGTCGGAAATAGCATGATGTCGTCATGCAATCCCCATATTAATAATATTATTGTGTAACTCATTTGCGAAACTGTGTTCACAACAATGAACATGCAATCTCCCCTCTCTCTACCACTGTACATGTATTTCTTCCCCAATTTTATTTCTTTGGGTACCTTTAGCCTTTTCAATTAACATTATATCTTACTGTGGTATAATGAGCTAGGTCGTGAGCCTTGACGGTAGCTGCCACCAGAGAAGTCACTGTCAGAATACACCGCACTCCAGTCAAGGAGCTTCCTAGTCGGAACAAGTTGAGGCAAGCCTTTCCTATCCTTAGGTTAGTCAGCCACGGATACCTCCCAGACAGAGTTCTAGTTCTTTAGAGAGGAAAGTTAGGCAGAGCCTTTGGCGGCTAGTGTATTTAGATAAAATGAAATCTGTACAATCAAGTGAGGCTGGCCAATATATACCAAACCTGCCAAACCAGGTGGGAAATAACATGGATGAACATGTGTGCATAGGTATGGGTTGAATAAGTTCAGGTTACGTGTGAATGTAATTGCATGAATAAGATTATGGTGAATGAATGAAAATGCATTAGGGTAGGGTTGCTTGCGTGAACAAGTCTAGGGTAGCATGATTAAGTTAGCTTCATGTGGGAGAAGTCATTCTACCACACTTACATATTTCATAAATAATTAGATTAAAAAATGTATAAATGCAATCTTGTTTAAAATATCATCTACACTACACACAATGAACTGCAGTAAAAACAACAGTGACAAACTTTTAACATATCCACTTCCTATTGGGAGCTTAGATAAGCTCAACACATACTTGAGAAATGATAAGTTTCCAAGTTAGTGCAAATTAAAGAACCAATATTCTTCTATCAGCTATGGCTGAGAATTAATTATATTCTTAGCCGTATTAATCCCTGAATAATAGGCTCCATGTGCATATCCATAGTATCTTTCACTTGTCGCCTCACCAGCAAAATACAGCCTCCCAACTGACTGTGCTATTTGTGATATATTGCACCCAATGGGTGGCGAGGTGTACGTTCCATGGTATAAAGGATTTACATACCAATCAGGAATTGTAACTTCAAGAGGATCCGGTATGTCTTTTCCATATATTAAACGAAGCGGCTTCATGATTTGGTTAATGATGTCTTGTTTAGGCTGTGTGTATATGGACTTTGCGATTGTATCAGTTACAGTAGTAAATATGACAGGCATGTCTTTTTTAACAGGTTGAAATTGACAAAAATGGCCTCGAATTTTGTCAACATACAAAAAATTATCAACCATGGTTTCATTTTTCCAAAAAATGGAATCAAACTCTAAGAATATCTTGAGGTATACCACAAAGATACAGGAATTGATAGCACTCTGTTTACTTTCAGGTAACAGAGGAAGAAATTGAACTGCATTTGACTGAAGGACTCCGAGACCGAAAGTTATTATAGCATGAGGAGCACAATATTCTTTCAGAATGCTCTCCTGTCTTGTCTTCACACACACATAGTCAGAGTTACTCCAATCAATTTCTATCACCACTGTCTTTAACATGAGACGCTTATCCTCATTAGTCAGGAATTCTTTTGAGAGACACCTTACAACTTTCTCGAATCCTTCTTTTTGGTCATTTACAAAGTAATTTTCTGTGCGGTTTACGTTCCCAAAGTTAGAATATGTATCATCAGATGAGGTAAGATACAGCGATGAATTGTCCGGAGCTATAGCAAGTTCATCCAAATCAAATCCATACCATTCAATCAGGTCATCCAGAGGAGAAGATGGTTTCCATCCTAAATAGTTTAAAGCACTCCTTACTGTTATATCAGGTAATCCCGCCTTACTCCTATTTGTTGACAATAAACCAAGAGCTGGATTCAGTATCTTATTCCACTGGGAAAGCTTTTGTTTAAAGACTTTACTATCAGAAATGTTACTTCCATCTTCATCAAACACATGCATAGTGCCATTATTAAAATCCTTCACGAAGTTCCCTTCGAGACCACCGCATCGCTCAGCAATTGCCCACAATGGGTGCTTCCAAGGGTTTTTGGGGTCTATCCCTTGAATCCAATTAGCCCCTAACTCAACTCTTAAACTTGTCGAATTGAGTACAGTGCTCTTAAGTCGACCTCCAATCCTGCTCTCAGCTTCTAGTATAATAAAATCTGTAACTCCATTTTCAGACAGAGTCTTTGCGGCAGCAATACCCGCTATGCCGGCTCCTACAATTATAACGTCTGCGTCCATTACTTTACCTTTATTAGAGACGAGCTGAGATATACAGGAGAATAGGAGCAAAGTTCTGAGGAACATTTTGTTCAGGTTGAATCAATTACTTGCGGTCACGGTGAAGGTGTCTGAATTTTTTTTTACTGCATTCTTGTGGTGAACCCCCCCCCCCCCCCCCCCCCCATTTCCCCTACCGCCATAACCCCTTTCTACTACTGTACACAAAACTAGTCTCGCGCGCCAGACCCCTTACGCGCGAGACTAACACAAAACCTCTTACATAACACTCAGCACTTTTAGAATGTCATCACTTATGCCACCTGTCTTTTCACTGAGTGGACTCATTCTGAATTATCTCTTACACAGTAGAACTGAGAACTTGAATAAACTCACAGATTTAAATATAATAAAATTAATTTTAATCATTGCATTCGATAAGATTCTAAATGGCTTAATTTTAATCATATAGCTATAGTTTGTTTTGCTTCTTATTCTGTTGCTCCTCTAAATAGGGTGCTGGCACATTATTATAAACATTAAATAAATTTTAAATGTAAGGATAATGGCAATAGTAGAAGTGAGTTCTTGTTCTCTACTTGTTATAACTAGCTAGCCATTTAGAATCTTATCAAATGCAAACAGCAGTGTCTGTAGTTAACATCAGCGCGCATGCGCGAGAGGGTTATAGTAGTCGTCCTGTCCGTTTGTCTGTCTGTCTGGTCTGTCTGTCTGTGGCATCTTACCACAGACTATTTGGACGTCTTTGATATCACCTGTGTTGTGTCTATGTTCTTATCTGTGCTCCACCCCTATGTATACTTTGGTTTTGTGTCAACTAAGAGATATTACCTCGGCGACAACAGATACTACACTGTCACGCTCTGATTTTGGATATTACTGACAATTAACAGTTGATTTAGGTATGAACTTATGCAGGACGAAGATTTAAGACCTTTTATTGTGCTACTTTTTTTAAATTTCGGGCTAATCGGTGAGAAAACGCGAAGCTATCAACTCCGCGTAGGTACCAGCTTTTACACCCGGTTCGCATAGTCAATTCTGCTTATGTAACGTAACAGTCAACTCAGTTGCTGCTGCTCTGCGTGCAGTGTTGACCAGTGACCATATCTAATATAGCGAATCATAATGTATACGGTCTCATCAAGGGTGATTGAACATTGAAATCTGCCCGAGATGAAAAGGAGGATCGACTAGCTAGAATTAATGGGTAAGGTAAGCCCTACTCTACAAACTATTTTGAGGTTTCCCCCTCTAAGAACCGATCGCTCCGCAGAAGATTTGCTTCTCATAGTACTGTATATGTTGGACCTACTGCAAATTCCTGTAGCAGCAGTGGCCTCAGTGGTACTCCAGACACTGGATTGGACCAGTACTTAAGGAGAAGCAGCTCCCAATGATTTGACATTCCACACCTTTAGTGAAGACTCCACTGTTCAGTAAATCTGCTGAGCATTGGTCAGAAATCTGTTCTCTGCTTCAGCATGCAATTATTGAAACAAGAATCCCCCCCCCCCCCCCCCCCCTTCTGATTCGTTGTGTGACGAGCTTGCTTGTAATGACTGTGGGCCGAGAGCTTTCTTTTGCGAGGAGCATGTGGAGCAAATTCACTTGAACACCAACATTTTTCATTGACCGCATACTTGGGAAGTGAGTTAAGCATAACTTAAAATTTTTGGTACTCCTCCACCCTCTTGAAATATATAGTGTGTGGTGTAGTGGTATTTAAAATCTGTTCTATGTTATAGGCACATTAGCCTATTGACAACGCATTACTTCAGTCTTGCGAGCCAGACCCTTTACCAACTATGGTCCACCCGTGTCGGAATGGTCTGGTCATCCATGCACATACTTTTCGTAACCTACCCCAAGATTCAGGGAGCAATACTTCTGTGTGTATTGCTTACTCTGCAGTTTTATTGCTTCCTCAATGGAAGTTGCCCACAAATAAAATGTTAGCGGATGTTGAATTTTGACCTGTAGGATTAGAGGAACAACAACATGTGTATAGTTTTTCTATCTACATCTGGAATAATTTTTCACACAGTAATTATTGCATTTTTCCAGAACTAAGAGTGGGTGCCAAGGTGACCAGACCCTTCTGACAGGCCGGGCATTAGTTGGTGAAGGGTCTGGCTAGCAAGATGCTTAGGGTGGTATCAGTAGCTATGCAAGCCAATATTATGACTACTGGTGCTGACATTCTCCTATCACATAATAACAAGCCCCTCACAATGCATTAGCTAGGTGAAATCGCGTAATTTTAGAGTAATCATTGCACGTTTTTTTCTGTGGTTTCTGGCCGTCGTCAAGTTCCTTTCCCCCCTCCCAATACACGCACACACACACACACTTTATTACTCTAGGGAAGTAATCTTGATGTGACAATACTAAGTGAGCTTATCTAGTGAATTACAATTTTCTTATTCAGACCCCTAGAATTACGTGTGTTTTTTTTTCTTCATTTTTTTATTTATTTTTTTTTTTTATTGTGAGAATTCAGATAAGCGTAGGTGCACTTTATACCTTCTAAATTGCGTTCATTTTAGTTACAGACACCCCTTATCCCAGACCATTCAAGAGGTTATAGTGTATGTGTTTATGATGAGTAACTCTGATGATGTTGCTGGGTATACTATGTATGTATGACAGGGATTTATATAGATTGATAGTGTGTACTTTTTCTGGGGCCAACTTATTTTTAGTGTATTGTGCAGGAATATCCTAGACATAATCTGGTAAAGGGTCGCTTATCCTCTTTTCTTTCAGTGAAATGAAGTGAATTTATATTAGAAAAACAAAATGTATTGTTTATTTGATATAAACAATGTTACATTAAATATATTTTTCACCAATTTAGATCTTTGAAGAAAAAAAATGTATATAGGGTTCCAACACAAAGTTTGTGTGGCATTTTGTTCATGTGAGCCAGAAGCAGTGACTTTAGTGAGACACAGTATGTGGCTAGCTTCTCCGAAGAACCCTACACTGGCTTTCCATCAAGATCTACTTCTATGGCTGGAGTCTTTAGTCCTTGAAGGATGCATTGGTGTTGATGCTTTTTGTCTACTACAGGGGCAGTGAGGATTCAGCAAAGTGGGGGTGCTCAAAATAGTGCATCGATTACTACCACTTTGAATCAAACATACAATGATCATGAGCTAAAATAATATTCATGAAGATTTTGCTCTTTACATGCTATAATACTAGTGAATAGACAGTAGAAAAAAGTGTAGGGGGTGGGGGCTCTAGCCCTCAGCTGCCACTGTACTAGCATGCTATTTCAGCTTCATTTTGTGGGAGAAAAAAAAAACAACCTGTGTAGCTATTAGCAATTGTGCAGAATTTTGTCATTCAGAACTGAGATAGATCAGAAGGGACCCGAGTTTTAATTATTAATTATCTGTGCAATGCACACACACACACACACACACAGCCCACCTGCACTCTTGTGTTAAAACATAGTCTTATAATACAGCTTCGTTTCACAGAGTGGAAGCTAGATGATGAAGGTGTAATCTACACTCTCTTTACAGTGTATGCACAACCCCATGCAAATGAGATTTTTATACTAGCAAATTGCAAACTGTGTATTGTTTGGTAGTGAGCGGTGCAGTATTATTAATTTGAACAACAACTTCAGGCATGGATCTTTTATCTGAAAACCAACCAGTAGTTAGCAAAGAGAGATTATATCAGGTTGGTAAAGTTCTCTCTATGACTGTCCCATGATGAATAGTATGATTTTTTTGAGTTAGTAGGATTCTTACATAGTTTGATACAGTGCCAATCCAAAAAGAAACACTCTTTCCTTCCCTCACCGCCTTTTCTAAGCACCAGATACAACAAAGTTATAAAAAATTACAAAAATGCATATAGCCCTGCTATGACTGGGGGACCTGTGAAGGAAGAAATGCCACCATCAATGACAGCATCCACCCCTTCCTCTTGGCATCTAATGTTCCCTCAAACCACTTGGTCTTTTGACAAAAGACCAGGTGAGTTTATCTTCGTGCCTTGGAGATTGAGCCATCCTCATGTTTGGGACACCACCTGTCCAGCACATCCTACAGGGGCATATAGCTTTAGGTTGCATGTGCAGATGAGATGGCCAGAGAAAATCCCATCTCCCTTTCTTACTGGCGACCATTAGATTTCTTGAGTGATTGGCTCCAGTTCTTTGTCCATCTAGCTGAGAAGTTCCTTGGTTTTTTAATTTGGCAAGGTAAATTCCTCCAGATACTCACTAAGCTGTTCTCAATGGCAATGCAGCTACAGGCGAATGCTAAGACTGTCTTCAGATGTGCAGCTGAACCAAAGTAACTTGATTTTCCACCCTTTTCTTTTATGTCATGACTTCATTAGCACCTTATGGTTAACTCGGGATGTTATATTTATTGAAACAATGCCATGTTTGTGTGTATTAAGTCATGTATAGTGATTCAAAGTGGATAACACACACAAAAAAAAAAATAATAATAATAATAGGAAAACAATCATATACACTATTTGACTAAGCAGGAAATCATTTGTTTCGGCCATTCAACAAACATGCCTTTTGTCAGTTCTTCACTGTACCAGTCTTCAAACCATGGCTGAGCACCCGACTGCATCACCTCACCCACACATACAATCTGGCACTCCTTCTTACGTGGATGACCATGAATGGTGTCACGCTCTGGAAAAACAGTTCCCTTAGCTACAATATTGCCATTTTTCCCCTTCAGCATAACCTGTCCTTCAATATTGTTTGCTGATGATGTGCTGGGACTGGCAGATTCTTTGTCCGGACACAAGGAGCTGCAGGCATTGGACCCACACTGCTGTTTACGAGCAAGGTCATCTATCAACAAATGCACACACGAAACATCTATAACAACAATATCCATATAGATGAGTGCATACAATGTAGCTACTTACTATATAGAAAATGAGAATTGAAAGAAGATATTATTGCTGGATGGGTTTGAAGATATTTCTTTCCCTCAGGAGTCCCTACTGTGATCACCTGCCCGTCCACAAACAACATAGTGGTGACTTCACAGCCACTGACTGCAGCAAGTTAGCCTTCATTATCATAAAAATTAATACTATGCTGTACAAGTTAATGAAAAAAAACTTACATCTCCCTCTCCCTGATGCCGCTTTGCAACCCTACCCTTTTCTTGTCAGCTGCAGAGAGTTCTTCGTCACTGTCTTCACTATCAGACCCTACTGATGGCATGTACTTGGCTTTATCTTCCGCTGACAAACTTCGCCAATGCTCTGCCATCATTTTCCATTTGTCTCCCAAACTCTTTCCTTTGAGATCTACAATTTCAATACAGAATAAGGTAGCAATTATATAGTGTGCTATCTCAAACACTCAATCATAGTAGTAAAGTAAATCATAATTAATCAAGTGATATAAGTATTCTCAATTGACAGTACTGAAATTTGTGACCGTCTACAGGAAAACCGGGCACAACGCGGCACCCTTCGAAAAAATTTTTTTGCACTTACAGAGTTGTCGGCATCCAGATATTGAGCTCTCCAAGTTTTATCGTCGTAGCTTAAGTCGTTCCCATTATAATAGACCTAACCGTTCCCTTCCGTCGGCTTGAAACAATACATTTTAAAGAAATCGATCATCTTTTCTCGATATTTACGCACACCACGTTGTGCCCGGTTTTCCTGTAGACGGTCACATTTTTTAAAAGACCCTTTTGTTAATCAAAAATATGATTATCACTGCTAGAGATGTTTCTTGAATGTTTGTACTAACTGTATATGATTGTTATGTAATTGTGAGTAAACATTTCGTACTGAACCACAAAATTAGAAAACTTAACTAGGTGCTCACTTCCTAGATGGAGCACATCCTTAGCTTAGAGGTGTGATATATGCATGTGTTTTTGTGTGTGTTCGTGTAGTGCATGTTTTTGTGTGAGTGTGTGCTTTTATGTTAGTTTGTGTGCATGTGTGTTTGTTTGTGTGTGTGTGTGTGTTCATTTGTGTGTGCAAGTTTCTTTCAGGGAGACGGGGGTCTTAATGCACTGATTCTTTTTGGTTTTCTTGTCTATATGGCTTTATGAGTGACTTAATGATTATTTACATCAAGTGAGAAAGCCCCTGTTCTCCTAAGCAATTTATAAATTAATTGTTAATCATCTTCATCATAACAACCCTTCGTTCGAACCCCCCCCCTCCCTAATTTGGGATCATGTGCATATTTTTTTTGTTTTAGTAGCTGTTAATATTCAACTAACAGTCGTATCCATAATGAGTAGAGTGACTACTAATTTAGCCTCCCCTGGTTACTAATAGGGTGGACGGATAATTTCTCAAGATGTTGCTTCTGAAGAAGTCTTGTAGAAAAGAATAAATAGTCAGGGTTCCCCCCAACCATAAAAATTCTCCCACCCAGAAATGTATTATTATTTTTAAGTTGGATGAATAATTCATGACTGTCTGCTACATATGTGACCGTCTACAGCAAAAACCAGGAACAACACAACCACCATCAAAAATTACAGAGTCGTCGGCATCCAGATATTAAGTTCTCCAAGTTTTATCGCAGTAGCTTAAGCTGTTCCTGACATATTTGACCTAATCGTTCCCTTCAATAGGCTTATTTAATTCATTTTTAAGAATTCGATTGATCTATTCTAGACGGTTAAACCTCCCATGTTGTGCCCGGCTTTCCTGTATATGGTCACATATAGAATAAGGCAACAAAGAGAATTAAAGAGACTTTAGCAGAACCACAGAAAATATTTCATCACCATAATTTACTTTAAGGTGTGGTCTAACACATGCATTAGTATGATATGTTTCCCCACCCCAGCGAAAAAAAATTTGTATGAACTCCTCATATTGATTGGCAGAGCACAAGTATTACTCTGGTGTGTCTAGCTCAACACAAAGCTCCATATATGTTCATGTGGCTATGGTGTATCACCTTTCATTAAAATGGGTGGTGTTTTTGTATGGACAAAAAATAATTTCTATAAAAATCTCTCGTGTTCTCTAGAATACATATTCGCTGACTTGAATCATAGTAACACTAATGTTACCCATATTTTTAGCTCTAAATAGGTAGGACAAGATCAATACACATGTGACCGTCTACAGGAAAACTAGGCACAATGTGGCCCCCATAAAAAAATTTTTTTTTTGTACTTACGGAGTTGTCGGCATCCAGATATTGAGCTCTCCAAGTTTTATCGCCGTAGCTTAAGTTGTTCCTGATATATTAGACCTAACCATTCCCTTCCGTAGGCTAATTTAATACATTTTAAAGAAACCGATCGATCTTTTCTCGTTTAAGCATGCTGCATTGTGCCAACGGTCACATATAGCAACAGCTACATATTATAGTGATGTGGAACACATTCCCTACTTAGACATATGTTTGGCGGGTGCCGCCATTTTTACTGGAAAATGCAGCTTCTTAGACCTACTCTTAATGCAATTCGACAGTCAAGTAGCCATATAAATGGTATAAAGGCACTTTTGCTTTAGCATGGGATTACAAACTAAGTAAAATAGTGCCTCTAAAAACAGCTGACTATTTGAATAATTTTTCAGGATGACAAACCCTTTACCAGTTATTTTAAATGTGGAAAAGAGAAAGTCATTGCTATGCTGCACAAAAACTTGGATAGGATTTTGCTGAATCACTGATAGATAGGTACAATGAAGCCATACAAGAACTACGTTATTGTTGAGTCACTCTGCACATGCATCACATCTCAACTGAATGTTTATAAAAAAGATATTCATCTGTCAAAACACAAAAAAATTAATTAATTCTTACAATGCCACAAAACACTCTAAACAAAAAAACAACACCTTTTCTTTTTCTAACCATTGCATGGTTCAACAAGATGGATCAAGATTTACACTAGTGTGGCTCTATCCGAAAAAATCCAAAGAGTAGTGCATGCACACACAAAGAAGTTACTTGACCATACCTCTCAGTAATACATTACAAATCATTTCTGATGTGCTCATATTTCAGTTCATTAGAACACCCTTCAGTCCAAATTACAGCACTAAAGACTAAATGTATTTTTTACTACTATTTTGCTGAACATCTTCCTGTGAGTTTCATTTACGAAGCTTTATCATTTCGTTTCCCGCACTGCACTATTGCAGACATCATTATATCCACACCTGTACATCACCTTCACATTCTATTACAACAACACTGCAATGGATGAGACTTCATACTCACCTTCAATCTGCCGAAAGTGGAACTCCTTAGCAAAGGCATTATAACCTGATGGTTCTCTTAATCTCGTTCTCTTCTTGAGAACCTTTGAGGCACCAGATTCCTTTCTGGTTACTGATTGTGAACTTGCCTTTGATCTTTTTTTTGTGGATCCAGTTCTAAGATAGACAATAAACAAATTTATTGACATATGTTACTAGTTTAAAAGTTATTTCAAACTATGGCATTAACAGTAATAAACATGCAAGTTAAGACTGTACAGCAAGATGAGTGTGTGATTTGGCTGTTTGCTTTTGGTACAGATAATATAATAATGCAATGGATTCTTCAATGGTTAAGTATTGTCCATTGATCCAAGTTGAATAATAGGAAAAAGATTTTGAAATGGAGCGCAGGATTAATTGTTATGGGGTCCTATAATGAAGAAGGTTGCATCAACAATGTATAAAAGGTTCATTTATTCACATGAAGTGAAATAAGAAAGAATAAGGTTAGTATCCCGTATTTCTTTGAATAGCTTGTGTGCAATTTAGAAAAAGTTTTTTTAAGGCACAAGTTAAACGAGAATGTGCCTTATATATATTGAAGTTTATAGGCACCATCCAAAAGGAAGCGATGTCTTGACAGTTAACTGTTCAATACCTTGATTTTTGCATCAAGAAATGAATGAATTGTAAAAACTTTCACATCAAAATTGGTATAAGACTATTGGCCTGTGCGCAGCTTATTCAAGATGCTTGACTTAATTAGCTCAGACGCAATTGCAAGAAATAAATAAAATAAATTCTGGGGGAAAACTGGTGCCTCAAAGGTTCTCAAGAAGAGAACGAGATCAAGAGAACCATCAGGTTATAATGCCTTTGCTAAGGAGTTCCACTTTCGGCAGATTGAAGGTGAGTATGAAGTCTCATCCATTGCAGTGTTGTTGTAATAGAATGTGAAGGTGATGTACAGGTGTGGATATAATGATGTCTGCAATAGTGCAACCCAGCTAGGGGGGGGGGGGGGGGAGGGAAATAAAATTAGGGAGAGAGTTAAGAGGGAGAAATTTTAGGGCTTCGATATCTGCATGAAACTCTGTCACCTGTTTATTGGATATGTATGTATGCATGTATGTATGTGAGTATGTATGTACGTATGTATGTGTGTATGTATGTGTGCGTGTATGTGACTGTCAAAAAAACCCCGGGCACAACGCGGCACATGTAAACATCAAGAAAATATTGATCAAATTAATTAAATATGTAAGCCTACGAAAGGGAATGGTTAGGTTAAATATATCGGAAACATTTTAAATTACGGTAATAAAACTTGGAGAGCTCAATATCTGGATGTCCCATAGGTGAAAAAAAAATTGATTGGGGTCGCATTATGCGGTAGACAGTCACATACATGTGCGTGTGTGTATGCATGTATGTATGTACAGTGCGTCCAGCTATTATACATTAATGCCATATTAACAAACAGACAAAACAATTTTGTGGGTTTGCGGTTATTTTTGTGGTTATAGGTGATGGAACAGTGAATTTGGAAGGTGTTTAAGCCAGGACTTTTGAATTTATTGAGTTATATCTCTAAAAATTTGACAACTGCATCGCCATGATGTTGTCAGAATACCGAATGCTGGGAGCCTTAAATGACGAACTACCGCAAAATCTTGACGTCAACAAAAATGGCGTAAAATATATTAGAGTGAATGAGAAAAGTGCTGTTATCCATTTTATTCTCTAAACAGGCAGTTTTACTATTGCAAACATTATTGGGATGTTGAAGAAAAGGTATGTGTATGTTAAATGACTGTAGTGAGGGTCTATACAGTAGTTTCAAAAAATCCACTCTTTAAGTTGGAAGCACTGTATGTATGTATGTGTGTGTGTGTGTGTGTATGTGACTGTCTACAGGAAAACCGGGCATAATGCGCACACGTAAAACATCAAGAAAATATTGATCAAATTCTTAAAAATGAATCAAATAAGCCTACGAAAGGGAACAGTTAGGTCAAATGTATCGGAAACATTTTAAATTGCGGCAATAAAACTTGGAGAGCTCAATATCTGGATGTGTGTGTATGTGTGTGTGTATGTATGCATGTATGTGTATGTATGTATGTATGTATGTGTATGTATGTATGTATGTGTATGTATGTATGTATGTATGTATGTATATGTCTTGGTCCCTTCTGGGAACTACGCAAATTTTTCTGGTGGTAAATCTGAACTTGTAAATACACCTCCCTTATTTTTTCATAGCCTCTTAAAAATACAACCTAAACACTCAAACTTTTAAACAATGGTAGTTACTGTCACAAAAACCGTTGATTAATTAATATTAGGCAATATACCGTACACACAGCTTACACACACCATATATTTTTGATTGAGTCAGATGTTGAGTATCTTGCTCACATCACTTTCTTCTCAATTATTTGCTCATAAAATGAGGAGGCCCAACAGCATGGCTAGTGATGTGTTGTCTTATAGTTGGCGAGTGAGCGGAGCGAGCGAGACACTCTCAGGGGTAACACAATTGAAAATCGGGGATGTTAGTTTGTTTATATATGTGTGGACGTACAAAATTATGTTATTTTGTACTTTGACCCTTGCATATTTTTGTGTTCGCTCCGTGTTCGACCCCGTCCCAAACTTCACTAAACAGAATCCTCCAGTTTAGCGATCATTACCTGTATCACCTTAGAAATTGAATTGTTTACCGCTTTGAATTGTTTTGCGGGTGCAGTTAAAACTCAAAAACTTATGGGAGCTCCATTTCTATTCGAGTTAGTGGCGGTGGTAAGTTAATATGCTATTTGTCACAGTTATAAGCCCTACACAACAGTATTTACTTGAAAATTCATTGTCCACTAGACGAACCACGAAGGTAAGTCTTGCGTAGGTATGTTCAGTTGTGTGAAAGTATTGTGCGTTACAACTACTATTAAGAATATCACAAAGAAAATGGTAAATAACTTGACTTGATTTTGTTGCTTCTTTTTCAATTCAAACAGTTGCGGGGAGTGGTTACGGTTACTATGGCACTGAACCCCCTTTACCGCATATATGTAATTTAAAAACTCGACTTTATTTTAGTAGCTTGAGTGTTAGTAGTTACAATCAATCATTTAACAATAGTGTAGTTTAAAGCTCGCTCGCCATTTGTGCTCAAGCACACCACTAGTATAGTTACTTAACTGTTTAAAAAACAATTTTTTACTGATAAGAAATTTTGTCATGAACACATCAGGATGCACTGTAAACTTTGAGGCCAGTTTATTTAAATGTATCATGAGATTTTGCTTCTTTCGATGGACTAGCCAAAACAATAATAATAATAGTAATAAAAAGTAATAATAATAATAATAATAATAAATAATAATAATAATAGTAATAATAATAAATAATAACAATAATAATAAATAATGAAAATAATAACAGTTGCAAAATGAGTATAAAAGTCTATGTTGTAGCTAAGATTAAAACCTTGGTTCCAAGCTTCAGAGCTGCTAGTGCTCTAACTACTATGATTAAGGGGCAGCACTATCTGACCCGGAAGGGTCAATAATGCTACAATTAATTATTTAGGTATAGTTAATAGAAGGCCACGCATAGTCTCTAATAGCCAGACCCTTTACCTACAAACTGCTACACAGGAAAAGGGTCTGGTAAATAACTCGGCTTAATTTCATCTATACACTCAGCATTAATTAAATCTAATGATCTTATGATGTGTGTAATTAAATGGGTAGGCCATCAATGGCGTCTTGTTTCCTATATTATGCGTCAGATATTGTTTAGCACCTAGATGATTAGATACAAAATGTAGGCTGTGTACTAGACCCTTCCCCATGTAGCAGTTAAATAAAGGGTCTGGCTAGCCCAAGCTAGTCTCGTGGGCCAGACCCTTTACCCAATAAGAAGAGAAAGAAAGGGTCTGGTCAAGTTCACGTATGCATTTGGTCTTGCACTGTCAGCACAAGTGAAACCACTGCGGTAATATAGCTTTGATTACGCGGTAATCATGGTTCAGGTGATTTTAGCGCGCTGAAATTACTGTCGACATGGATGTAACTGCAGCGGTGGCGGAGAGTGCTCGAGTATTCGGACTTACACTGAAGGAGAAACAGTTGGAAGCAATCGGGATACATTACCAACAGGCTATGGAAAGTCCGTTGCAAGACGTTTCTGGCATAAGCAGCAATTCATTCCTACAGTTCCATAGAAACCAAGCTAAATTTGCGTGGAACGTCTCTGTTTATATAGTGAGGTCACTGTCACTTAAAACCAATTACCGGTCGAGAAATTCCAGGACCAGCGAGACCAAACGCATACGTGAACTTGACCAGACCCTTTCTTTCTCTTCTTATTGGGTAAAGGGTCTGCCCGCGAGACTAAGCCCAAGCCACCTAGTCTGGCGTTGCCGACCCTTTACCCTCTATTAATACGGAAGGGGGGGGGAGGGAAAGGGTCTGGTTACAGTAGTATCATAGACTTGTTCGAGCCGCCAGTATAGTGGCGGCGGTTAATTACCTCAGAATCCCTCGTGGGTGGATAAATGACGTCATTTTGTGCAACGTAAGCACACTGCCCATGGTGGAAGAAGAAGGAGTATAGAATGGAGTCTAATGCCGAACTGAAAGCGCTAGCATCATGTTCAGCTGGAAAGTTGGGGTACAGGAAGTTGAAGGAACATCAATTGCAAGTGATTCTTGCTTTTGTGGAAGGGAATGATGTTTTTGGAGTCCTTCCAACTGGCTATGGAAAAAGCTTATGTTATGCTATTCTTCCTGACCTGCTGGACTCACTGCTACAGCCAGCTGAACCTCCAATAGTAGTGGTGGTAACTCCTCTGACTGCTATTATGGATGACCAAGTACGTTTATAACAATTTCATGAATGTATTGAGCAAAGTATTTACTTCTAGCTAGATCTAGCAATTAGGTCTATTTGAAAGTAATTCCATTTCACAGGTGAAAGGGCTTTCATCCAAAGGACTCCATACTGCCGCAATTCATGGAAATGCTACTGAGGAAACAAAAGAGGGAGTAAAAAAAGGAGCTTTTGTCCTAGTTTTTTTTTACTGCAGAGTTGCTACTTGAAAGCAAAAGATGGAGGCGTTTATTGCAAACCGACCTGTATGTCAGGAGGCTCAAAGCTTTTATTGTTGATGAAGCACACTGTGTGAAGAAATGGTAAGTTTTTTTGTTTTTTTTTAATACAAAATGAGTTACTGGATTTTTTTATTACACTTATAGGGGAGAAACATTTCGAAGTTGTCTTCTTCGAATAGGAGAGATTCGGAGTATTATTCCTGAAGGAGTACATATTATGGCTCTTACTGCAACAGCAACTAATACTTTAATGTTAAGTGTGGCTAGGATATTGGGAATGTGCACACCAATTACAGTTGCTATGTCACAAAATAAGCCTAATTTAATGTATTCTGTGTCATCATTTTCTACAATACCAGAAACATTTAAACCTAATTTGTCTAGATTGAAGCAAAAGAAAACTCAGATGCCTCGTATCATTATTTATTGTTTACGGCTGGAAGAATGTGCTGATTTATATATATACTTTAAGGAGGGACTTGGCGAGAACTTTACAGAACCAGCTGATTCTCCTGATCTATCAAGGTTCAGATTAGTTGAAATGTATACCAGTTGCACTGATCAAGAGGTTAAAGATGAAATTCTGGCATCATTTAAATCCACCACTGCGCCGCTCAGAATTGTATGTGCTACTGTAGTATTCGGATTAGGAGTGGACTGCCCTGATGTTCGGCAGGTGATCCATCTTGGAGCACCAGTGGATACCGAGTCATACATCCAGGAAAGTGGACGAGCTGGAAGAGATGGCAATGCTGCTCTTGCTCTTCTTTTAAAAAAGAAGCATGGAATGCCTACTTGCAAGGGAATGAGAGATTACCAACAAAATGCAAATATTTGCAGAAGAGACTGTTTATTTCATGACATACAAAACTACGAAAACATTCATTTAGGTTCACTGTGTTTGTGTTGTGATATATGTGCTAAAAAATGTGATTGTGGCTTTTGTTCAGAGAGATGTGTACCATTTACTTTTATTTAATCATATGATGATACCACAAGAAACAAGTCAGTACAAATCAATCAAAAACTAACGCGATCAACAATGTATGCTTTGATTGCATCAAAACTCTTTTCATAGAGTGGATGACGTGGCTCAGGAAAAGAAAAGTGAGCTCTACCTGGAATTTCTTTAAATGATGTTGAAAGTTCCTTGAGTAGTACGGAAAGGTCAGTATCCATACTAGCAATTCTATGATTCCCAGATATGTTCCCAACAGTTGTTTCAGCATCAAAAGTATCCATTATTGGTCCCAATAAACCAAGTACCCTGCCAGCTGTTGTTATAGCCTTTGGAGTCTTGTTTGCTCCCAAACCGTTCAAAGACATTTTAATCAGTCTATTTAGGTGTTCCATATGCAAGTCATTGGGAATGTTGTGACCAGGTAAACCACGACTATTGATAAACCTGCTCCACAATAACTCAGCAGACTGTCGTGGTGACAGTGTAAAGGCATGTTGAACCAAAAAATGTAAGCTTTCAAGGGCATAATTCCTTCTTCCTGAACTAAAAAACATAGGAAGTAAATATCTCCAACATCGAAAAACACGATTGCCATCACCTTCCCTAATTCCATCACTAAATTCCAAGTAAAAGCATCCAAGGCTAAGCAAATACTTGCGTACATATATACTTTGTCATTGGACTGATACTTAGATGTAATGGATACTTGCAAACTTTTCTACTACTGCAATGCACACCTTATGTAAGATTTCTTTTCTTCGCTCTTTCGACTCCATCCAAATTTCTTCTGGATTTTGCAGTAGCTGATGTGATGAGATATCTTTCACATTCGTCTTTCACAACTCTTCCATTGCTGCAGTGATTATATAGCTGTTTATTACTAAGACAAAGAAGTCATCACAAGCATTGAAATTTTTCAATGGATCAGACAAAACATTGACTCTGTTAATAGCATTCCGAAGCTGATACAGTGTACCATGGTCTGCAGAAGACTTCGTACTATAAAAGTATTTCCATATCAACTACAAGAAACAAAAAAATAAATAAATAATATTTCACTACAGGTGGGGGGGGGGGAGGGGGGGAGGACATGGCTAAATGATACAAAATAGGCAGTGCTGCAAATTAAACTAAAATTGAGATTAATAACTCAGTGTAGCCAAATAGACAATTAGCTATTCAACACCACTCTGACAGGTTAATAAAAACAAAACGAAAAAAGTTTCCACTTACACTGAGAAAGTTAGCCTTAGCATGCCAATCCTCTATGACTGGAATTAGGCCAGATAGCTTCTTTGTGTCACTTTGGCTGTTGACTTACCCTTTCTTGCTCCTCTACCTCTGGCTACTGTTAGCTGATCTCCACCAAAGAGGACAGAATGAAGTATGGCTTTTTCCTTCACTGTCATTTCTCCTGTACTGATAGTCTTCCTCTCCTCAAAAGTAAGTGAGGGAACATACTGATGAAGATGTGTCATGATTTCAATCATATCCTCACTTTTATTCTCATTCTTGAGAATAACACCAAGAGGAACCTAGTTAGAGATATGCATAAAAATATATAGAATAAAATACTGTGAAATTCTTACTACACAAGATTTGCTGGACATCTCCTCGTAATACTGATGTTTTATATGCCAATCCACCACGCCATCAAAAGAAAATTTTAAAAAATCTATATATTGCACAAGAACTCTGGATACAAGTACAGCAATATTATTTTTCAAAACCACATCATCATCATGAGATGGTAAAATAGACTTTGCTACATCTTGTGTTGTACTGCTTGCATCATCTGGAGGTACATCAGACAGTAATGAAGTATCAATTCTGTTTTGTACCGCATAGCTGTGAAAATAATGGAGAGACGAATTTCTTTTCTCCTTTCGCATATACCTGGCTCGTACTGTTTTATCAATGTTGTCTCCACACAATCTATATCCATAGCATGAACTTTTGTTGTTGTCATCCATTTTTGTGATGTTAATGGGCTCTTCCAGTACTGTGGGTGGACCAGCTACGAATACAGGATCATCATATTCATCTTCATCATCACTAGAAGATTCTTCGGAGTTGTCAGCATCTTCTTCATTTGACTCAGCGAATGACAAATTTGAGCAAAATATATCAGAGGCTACTTCATTGTCGCTGCTACTACTGTCACTCTCACTGCTGTTGCCATCAGTGTCACTGCTACTATTTCGACCCTTGTTATCTTCCTTGAAATCTAAATCTTCCATATCGGCAGTAACTCTAATGATGGGGCTTTTCTCTGAAGTGCTGTCCTCCTACGTTAAGAAAGCATGTAGATTTAAAAAACATGAAGAAATGATTTGTTGAAATAGCTTACTTTACTCTGCAAATGCAACTTTAATGCATCACACCATTCCAATACTAATCCATCATGGTTCGAACCCATCTCAGATAACAGACGAAGAAGTGACATATGTGATACCGTCAAGTTTAGCTTCTGGAGACGCTGATATACCTATATATTTTTACATAATATTAAAGTCATAAAGTAATATTCCCCTATTTTATTAACATACCTGCTTTCCACAGTGCCCATTGTACAGAATCAAAGTGATTATTTTCTGGACAACGTTCATTCTCAAGTATCGAAACTTAAAAAGAATTGCTGCACATAAGCAAACCATTGGCACCCTGTTATTTCTAGGAACTTTAGTCTTTGTACAGGCAAGAAATATATTGACTAAGTATGGTGCATGTGTTTGCATTTCTTCCATGACTGAGCTCCATCGAAATTCCTTTAAACTCTTGGTATTTCGATTACGTAAAACAGAACACACAGTATCAGAACACATATTTCTAATATCTTCGCAAAGCAAACGTCCAATTTTGTCAAAAATATAGCTTCGTGTTATATTATCATTGAAGCACTCCTCTACTAATGCCTTCTTACTTCCTCGTGCAATACATTTCCCCATATGCCTGCGGCGTGGTGTCAGTAAGGGATAATGCTTTGTAGCTGATTGGTATGCTATGTCAACCTAACATTCATAAAAAAATATTTAATATACATATTTATATATATATATATATATAACTTCATATTTACTACAACTGTGGGTGATCCAGAGCCCTGTCCAGTTGTTTCAGGCGAAACCAATTTTCTAGGAAAATTGGGACGATAACATCTTCTCTTCCTTGTTGGAGTGGAATCGGAAGTAATACCACTACTACTGCTGGCCAAGTTTCTGGAGCAAGTTGTTACAGGACATAGTTTCTCAACAGGCAAAGCTAAGTTTGCTCTAAGCTGACTAGAAATCTTGCATAATTTTTCAAAATTACGAAAACATTTCTTACACATTTTGCCTGGATTTTCTGGGTCTCTGAATACCTGATAGTAAGGAATGCCTTGAACCTGTAGTTCATTACTTATCAGAATTTTCCACTCTGCAAAAACACTCTCTCTAGATCCAGAACCTGAAACAGAATCAGAACCTAGCTTCCTTCTTTCCCTGGACACTTGTAGGTCTTCCCCACAGCCTAAACAGAATTCGCGGTTTACCTCCATCGCCTTTCAGAGTGGTGCGGATCGTTATAATAAACGTCATTTTACGTCATTATTATTAAATTCCTGATAATTTAATTAAATTCCTATAGAACAAGTCTATGATACTACTGTTACCAGACCCTTTCCCTCCCCCCTTCCGTATTAATAGAGGGTAAAGGGTCGGCAACGCCAGACTACAAGCCACCTGCAACATTATTTATAAAACACAAAGCCAAAATAAATATTTTATTACTATTATTGTCGTTAATTATTATTATCATTATTATTATTATTATTATTATTATTAGCTAAATTAGCTGATGTAGCTAACTCCAGTTTATGGTATGAACTCACTGTCTTGATTGCCAATCCTTGCTGAGAACCTTCTTGGCGCATAGCCAGGGTAGAAGTGTTGCAGCTATGCATACCTTCATTAAATTTTCTTGCAAAAGCAGTTTCTGCTCACAACTTATCGTCGATCTAAAAGCCATTAGTAGTGCAGCACAGGGCGGACCCACCGGTCCGCAATTTTTAAATGTCAATCTTTACGGTAATTCGCTTTATTGGAACTTAGTAAGTGGTCAACGCTAAGTTGACGGGTGGCTTTTATGGGCAATTAAAATAGCTAACAGATTGCATGTTCTTTTGGAAGGAGATTATAAAATTGTAATAGCTAGGTAGTGTTGTTTAATAGCGCTGAGGGTTCGCACCTTTGGTGCTTCACTATTATATCATTAATCACTTAATTAAGATGCAATTATTACTTTTAACATTGTTTTATATCCTACAGTAGCCATTGCTATAGCCAACTGGTAACAATTGTTACATTAAAAATGTCAAAAAAATCTGAAAAGGATGAATGAGATCAATACTGAAGCTGTTATTTTAATGAAAGTAAATACATCTTGAAATTTTAAAAGTTCCCAGTTCCTTTTCCAAGATATTATGGCATGCTACTTCTCTTGCTTCATCCCTCAGCGAATAAAAATGCTTACTGTCTTCTCTGACAGTTTTCCTATCTCTCATGAATGAGACTGCACATTTGAACATAGTGGAAACTCCACTCTCATCTTCAACAAAATCAAAGTGGGGCTTGACACCTTTTGCCTGACATGGTAGCTTGAAGGTGTTTCAGCTGAAAACAATATTTATCAAGGCCGTCGGAACCGCTGAGGCTGGTGAGGTTTCGGCCTCACCACTTTTTTACCGAAGTGGGCGTGGTTTTGTTTGCGCGAGCGCTTATTATCACGTTGCTTTTTAGCTTAGGTAAAAATGGCATCGATGTTGGAGTCCAAAGGTGAACTATGATTACTTAATTTTCCACACCATTGACTTTGTTTACCAAACTCAAATTAGTATTCTATTCAATTTATTAAGTTACCTGCATACAATGTTTTCTCTTTTTTCCCTGTGTACTTTACTTTCACACCCCACCTTGAGCATGCCTATAAAACTACCAGTGATTCAGTCATTTTTTAGTTGTTGTTCTTGTTCTAGTCATTATGATTATATTATATTGAAGAACCTCGTGACTAACCTTACCACTACCTAGCTAACCACCATTGTGAGTGTAGCCAGAGCTAAAATACAGTGAACTAGCTACTAAAGTTTTGGCTGCATTCAATCATCCATGAAGCCTAAAAAGCTGCAAGTGCCAGTAGTTGGAACAGAGCCGCACCAGCCATCCTCTCCATTCAAGTTCCCAAGGAGAGAATTTGGGAAGAAAAATGTCGTAAAAAGATCGTTTTTGCCCCAGTGGTTCCAAAGGTGGCCTTGGCTTCATTATTGTGAAGATATGGATCCAGCATTCTGCTTCATTTGTGTGAAAGCCTACTCTGAGAATAAGCTTAATTCAGTAAGTAATCTTGAAACCACCTATATTTCATCTGGCTACACTAATGGGAAGGATGCATGTGTTAAAATTTCCAAACCATGAGTCCAGTAGATATATTTCACCACCAGGTTTACCACGTCGTCGTAAAGCTCCTCGAAGATTCGAAGAAGGAGATGGCAGAGAGTGTGTTTCCTGAAACACCAGAGAACTACTACAGACCTATCTACTTTGAAGCATTGGATCTCATCACCACTTCTATTACTGATCGATTTAATCGGCCTGGTTATAATGTTTTTCATAATGTTCAAAATCTTATTCTAAAAGCAGTTCAAGGACTGGATTATGAAGCTGAGTTAAAGTGTGTGGCTAATTTCTATACAACTGATTTTAATTATGAATTATTAAGAACTCAGCTGGAGATACTGAGAGCTAATTTCACTTCAAATCAAACCTCTGTTAAAATCACTGATGTTACTGAATTCTTCAAAGCAATGACTCCAGTTCAGCGAGAACTTCTATCTGAAGTGTGTCAATTGTTTCAACTCCTACTTTTAATACCAGCAACTAATGCTGTCAGTGAAAGGTCCTTTAGTGCTTTATGAAGAGTGAAAACGTATTTGCGTTTGACAATGGCTCAAGACAGGCTGAATCACATCATGACTTTGCATATTCATCGAGGTCTTAAAAGCTTGATTGAAAGTGCTAACCGATTTATTCATGGAAGTGATCATACAGAACAGATTTTTGGGAAATTTGTGGCAACTGATATTAAAAAATGTGATTGAAACTTTTTATTTGTAAACATAAATTAAATTTTCTTGAACAATGTTTGAAGTAAAATATAAATTAAATTTTCTTGGCTAATAATTGGCCGTGATTATTTTTAAATATCAATTAAATTTTCTAATATTGGCCTCACCACTTTGTATTTGCTTCCGACCCCCCTGTTTATGTAGTAGAAGCGATTTTAGCAATGTGTGGGAGCCAAAAAGATACAGCAAAAGTTATGGCTTGAAGTTTAGCTAGCTATCCCTGTAAGCAATACATTTTCAATGATATCACCCTTGTATTGATACCACAAGTAGTCATGATCGGAAATAGCATGATGTCATCATGCAATCCCCATATTAGTGTAGCTCATTTGCAAAACTTGAACATCCAATCTCCCCTCTCTCTCTCCCTCTCTCCACCACTGTACATGTATTTCCTCCCCAATTTTATTTCTTTGGGTACCTTTAGCCTTTTCAATTAATACATATAATTTCATAAATAATTAGATAAAAAAATGTATAAATGCAACCTTGTTTAAAATATCATCTACACTACACACAATGAACTGTAGTAAAAACAACAGTGACAAACTTTTAACATATCCACTTCCTATTGAGCTTAGATAACATGTCAAATAAGCTCAACACACACTTGAGAAATGATAAGTTTCCAAGTTAGTGCAAATTAAAGAACCAATATTCTTCTATCAGCTATGACTGAGAATTAATTACATTCTTAGCCGTATTAATCCCTGAATAATAGGCTCCATGTGCGTATCCATAGTATCTTTCACTTGTCGCCTCACCAGCAAAATACAGCCTCCCAACTGACTGTGCTATTTGTGATATATTGCACCCAATGGGTGGCGAGGTGTACGTTCCATGGTATAAAGGATTTACATACCAATCAAGAATTGTAACTTCAAGAAAATCCGGTATGTCTTTTCCATATATTAAACGAAGCGGCTTCATGATTTGGTTAATGATGTCTTGTTTAGGCTGTGTGTATATGTACTTTGCGATTGTGTCAGTTACAGTAGTAAATATGACAGGCATGTCTTTTTTAACAGGTTGAAATTGACAAAAATGGCCTCGAATTTTGTCAACATACAAAAAATTATCAACCACAGTTTCATTTTTCCAAAAAATGGAATCAAACTCTAAGAATATCTTGAGGTATACCACAAAGATACAGGAATTGATAGCACTCTGTTTACTTTCAGGTAACAGAGGAAGAAATTGAACTGCATTTGACTGAAGGACTCCGAGACCGAAAGTTATTATAGCATGAGGAGCACAATATTCTTTCAGAATGCTCTCCTGTCTTGCCTTCACACACACATAGTCAGAGTTACTCCAATCAATTTCTACCACCACTGTCTTTAACATGAGACGCTTATCCTCATTAGTCAGGAATTCTTTTGAGAGACACCTTACAACTTTCTCGAATCCTTCTTTTTGGTCATTTACAAAGTAATTTTCTGTGCTGTTTACGTTCCCAAAGTAGAATATGTATCATCAGATGAGGTAAGATACAGCGATGAATTGTCCGGAGCTATAGCAAGTTCATCCAAATCAAATCCATACCATTCAATCAGGTCATCCAGAGGAGAAGATGGTTTCCATCCTAAATAGTTTAAAGCACTCCTTACTGTTATATCAGGTAATCCCGCCTTACTCCTATTTGTTGACAATAAACCAAGTATCTTATTCCACTGGGAAAGCTTTTGTTTAAAGACTTTACTATCAGAAATGTTACTTCCATCTTCATCAAACACATGCATAGTGCCATTGTTAAAATCCTTCACGAAGTTCCCTTCGAGACCACCGCATCGCTCAGCAATTGCCCACAATGGGTGCTTCCAAGGGTTTTGGGGGTCTATCCCTTGAATCCAATTAGCCCCTAACTCAACTCTTAAACTTGTCGAATTGAGTACAGTGCTCTTAAGTCGACCTCCAATCCTGCTCTCAGCTTCTAGTATAATACAATCTGTAACTCCATTTTCAGACACTATACCGGCTCCTACAATTATAATGTCTGCGTCCATTACTTTACCTTTATTAGAGACGAGCTGAGATATACAGGAGAATAGGAGCAAAGTTCTGAGGAACATTTTGTTCAGGTTGAATCAATTACTTTCGGTCACGGTGGGGTGAAGGTGTCTGAATTTTTTTTACTGCATTCTTGTGGTGAACCCCCCCCCCCCCCCATTTCCCCTACCGCCTATAACCCCTTACCATTTCTACTACACAAAACCTCTTACCGTTTCCATGTACCATTTTCATTGGTCCAGCTATTTTGATGCCTCATTAAAATAGCTAACAGATTGCATGTTCTTTTGGAAGGAGATTATAAAATTGTAATAGCTAGGTAGTGTTTAATAGGGCTGAGGGTTCGCACCTTTGGTGCTTCACTATTATATCATTAATCACTTAATTAAGATGCAATTATTACTTTTAACATTGTTTTATATCCTACAGTAGCCATTGCTATAGCCAACTGGTAACAATTGTTACATTAAAAATGTCAAAAAAATCTGAAAAGGATGAATGAGATCAATACTGAAGCTGTTATTTTAATGAAAGTAAATACATCTTGAAATTTTAAAAGTTTTCAGTTTATTTACTATTTCTCCTTTTCCAAGATATTATGGCATGCTACTTCTCTTGCTTCATCCCTCAGCGAATAAAACTGCTTACTGTCTTCTCTGACAGTTTTCCCATCTCTCATGAATGAGACTGCACATTTGAATATAGTGGAAACTCCACTCTCATCTTCAACAAAATCAAAGCGGGGCTTGACACCTTCTGCCTGACAGTACTCAAGGAACTGAGTATGGTAGCTTGAAGGTGTTTCAGCTGAAAACAAATATATTTATGCAGTAGGACAAAGCAACACATTATACCTAAGCTCTTAGTCCTTATAGTGTATAGCTATAAGGACTATGCATGAGATGACGATAATAATAGATCTTGATGATTTGATAGCTACTGCTGTAACATTATTATAATTTTGTACTGAGCAATGAACAAATGGATGTATAATGAATGAATGAATGAATGAATTAACGGAATCATAGAATGAAAAAATGATTGAATGATTAATCAATGCTGACAATACATGAAAATAAAATTGGTTACCATTACTTGTAAATCATGTTTTGGCATAAATTTGCTATAAACAATAGTTTAACATTTCACTTGCAATGGGAAATTTACCTCCAGGTGTTGAAGATGAAGAAGGCAAAGCTGAAGCAGCAGTTCCACTAGAAGACTGACTAGACGGGATATTTGATGAGCCAGAAATTGTTGAACAACCAACTTCTGCTGATACAAAAATGGGAAGAAAAATGAGTATCTCAATACATTTATAAATAAAATTACAGGTATAGCTATCCGAGGCCAGCTGTAAGAGTGTCATGGATGAGGCATATGATGTAACCATAAGAATTATGACAGCTGTAAGAGGGAAAACTTTCCATGTGCGTTTTCTTGGTAGCTAGTTACAAGAAATGAGCAAGTTACATAAACTGTATTTTTTTGTTGTTGTTGTTTGGTTTTAAAATAGATATGAAAGATAGTTCAACTTGGTACTAAGCCTTATTCCTATAGTTGTTTGATTATTTATATGAAAATCTAGGTGAGGCGATTGCCTGTCTGCCTCACCACACCCATGGCTATACAATTCATATCTGCTAGATACAAGTCCAATTTATATCAATGTTTTAAAGTTGAGACACGTATCTCAAATACTATACAATACATAAAAAAATTGAATATAAAGCAGTTGGGCCTCTATGAACTTACCAGCTAGGAAGCTCTGTGCAGCATAGTTACTGGGTATTGGTCCACTCTGAGTTGCGTCCATGCAGGGGTGTAACATACATGTATTTGCTACAATAGAACTGTATGCCAGTTTAGCTGCCTCTTCACGGGCTTGCTTGGCAGTTGGATAACTTTCAGGAGTTTCAAACTTATCATGTATATCCATTTGCTGCTGGATGTGTACTGTGACAATGCCATGGAAATGAGTGGAGTTCTCACCGGGCTTCACTTGATATTGTACAGTCTTGCCTTGAACAAGATCCCGTTTAAGGAGATGACAATAAGATACTGATAACTTGCTATCATCTATTGAAAACAAGTCAAAACACACGCGATTTTTCTAAACAAAGCACAAGCAGTGTGAAATTTCAACATTTATAACTTGTTCATTTTTTTAAAAAATATTTTATGGAATCAAAATTGATGTTTACAAATACTATAGAGTGCATATATAATGTGGGAAAAGTGACGAAATACAGAAGCACAACTTGTGTAAATTCATTTTTAGAAATTAGCTAAATTTTGTATACAAAATGCTAATGTTGCTTTCTAAATGCTGCTAAAGCAGACAACACAGGCTTACTTTCCTCTTGGCTAACAGTTTGCCAAGTTACAGTGCCCACTGAACAAAGTCAACTGAGTGTTCCAGAAATAGCATACTTGCTGGCTTTTTCTTCGAGTTCACCCATTTTACTTGTATTTAAGTTAATTTTAGCTTTTATTATTTATATCAACTGCTATACAGTTAGTAAAAAAAACTTGCCCTAATTTAGCTAGCTCTTGTTAACTAAACCCAACAAAATAACTAACAATCATCATGCAAGAAGAAAAGCGATTTGAGAATTTGCCCCTTTGAAGATTTCTTATGCCATTATTCATCCACAGATAACAACATTATACATAGTAATGTATGTATGTCAAAGAATCAACAGCCTTGCCTAATTTAGCTGAACCATCTACATTAGATGACCTTGCAACTTCAAAAGTCTCAACCTCTCCCACATTGGGCCATTGGCTGGAGGCAGTGGCTGTATTGTTAGGTATGATAGTTGTAGGGTATGTACAAAATAATTCTTATTAAGGTTTAATCTACTTCTTGTAAGTGTTTGTAGAGAAAGAACGGATTAACAGAGGGCCAGATATGGCCAGGAAGTGTTATACACTTTCCAAAGCTAAACTCAAAGATCTCAACGACTATCAAAAAAAATCTAAGAACAAAAAACTACTCTACTAAAGATTTCTGATACCTTTTCTGGAGCAGAAATAAATAATAAGAACACTCATTTTAAAGTAAATTTGGATTCTAAACCATTGTAAGGAAAAGACATGCTAGGTAGCTAAATTATATATAGCTATTTGTGCATGCATATTTTTCTCACACTACATCCTTTCAATAACCTTACTTGGCTTTATATCAACCAATTTGTTGAGTCTAGATAGCTTTTCAGGCTGTTGAACTATTTTCTGTTGAACTATTTTCTGTTGATCAGGCATAATGCGTTCGTTTACTTCCGTGAGAATAATGATGTCTTCTTGTCCATAGTTAGTAGATAATTGGCTAAAGTCTGAAACCAGATTCCACCCATTTGACCAGTTTCATATGCCTTTATCAAGGGCAGTGTTGACTGCGCAATAAGAAAATTGCCACCAGCAGGTACTATTGGAGTTAGAGGAACCATTTCCTCTTCATCTTGTGTTGCACTACTTGGTCCCCTCCCATGTAAGACTGGTACTGATACTAAACTTGTGATGTCAGTTCCTCGACAAGCATCAATTAAGAGAAAACTTTAGGGACATCACCAAGATGTGGATTGGAACCTGGCAACAGTGGATTTACCATTGTACTAAGTTTGAATGATTGGTCATCTTGAAATACTAGTTCATCACCACGAAGTCCATGCCCTGCAAACAAAATGGCTATACAGCTGTATTCCTTGACTATATCCCATTTCAATTGGCTAAGCTGGTCTACAATGGACTGAAAAGTGGTGAGGTCCACATTTGAAAAATGCCTTACGTAGAAGTTCATGCGACTAAAAGCAGCATTCTGTTTTCCTCCATCTTTAAATGTACCTTTTAGCCACCCGACTGTCCCTGAGTTTCTATAATTGTTAGTAACAATGATTGCGAGACCGGAGTAGTATTCTTTCCTCAATTCGTCTTCTAAGCCGCGCAGAGAAAAGTTAGCCATATATCCACTCGGCTCGATCACCGCCGACTAATCCACATCACGATTTTCAGCGTCATCATGTTTCTTTCCTCATGATTTCCTCATGATTTTCCCACGTCCGGATTTCAAGCCCCACCCTTCCACCCATGTATTCCAAAATGAAACGTATTGTCACTTCGCAACTACAAGGTTTTCTACCTGAGTCAGATTTGAGGCCAACAAAAAAACCATAACATAACTTCTGGCACAATGGAAAAAAGTACCATTTGCTGAGTGGTTTTAAGGATACAAGAGAAGGGAGGTACAAGAAGAGAGTATAGAAGGGAGAAATTTTACAAACTGAAACTTTTAACGTGGTGCACATACAGTGTAGTTCACAGGCGAGGGGCCGCGGTGGCCGGAGAGGACCCTCGCCTGTGAACTACACTGTATGTGAACTACACTGTATGTGAACTACATTGTATATGAACTACACTGTACGTGCACCACGTTAACAATTTCAGTTTGTAAAATTTCTCCCTTCCATACTCTCTTCTCGTACCCCCATAGGTGCCAACTGTCCTCGAATGTCGAGGACAGTCCTCGATTTAAGAGCTTTGTCCTTGAGTCCTTGATGACCTATCACTTTCCTATTGTTTGTCCTCGATGATGATGCTGGTCCAGGTTTTATGCAACTCTGCTAACAAATGCTGCATCCAGTTAATCACAACTGACAAGCCAGCTGAGTTAGCACTGCAGTCAGCTGTGCTAGCTCAGCTGGCTTGTGGCTAACAACTGGATGTAGCTGTTATAACTCTATTTTCACTGAAGAGCTGCTTGCTCAGTGTAAAAAAGCAACATACTTAGCCTTTAAAGGTCCAGGACCATAGGAACACAATCAACAGCCGATGATAGCTAGTTAACTTATTTTTTGCAATGACTCAACAGCCAGATGATAGCTAGTTAACTAAATTTTTTGCAATGACATCATAATTAATTACGTAATGTGGGTGTGGTTTGTAGGTGTGGCCATGGGTGTGGCTTATGTCCTTGAAGCTAGTTTGAAAAAGTTGGCACCTATGTACCCCCCTTCTCTTGTATCCTCCTTCCCAGAACATTTTTTAAGTTTTATAACATCACATCCTGGTGGACACTATGCCATTCATGTCTCAGCAAGCAGCCTCATCATCACCTAAAAACCGTTAAATTACCTCTTCTTTGTCTCCTTTGTTCTAATACCTCATTTGTTCTATGTCATGTAGAAACTATTGTATAAACATTTGGCAACTCTTCTTTGTTCTGTGTCTCCTCTGTTCTGTGCCATGTAGTATAAAAGTCACAGTCACCTCACCTGCTCTTTTAGTTCACCACTAGAAGGCCCCCAAAGGCCGAGAATTTATGGTTTAAAATTAAATTTTAAAAAAACTCTGACTTTTAAAATCCCAGCACCTGCGTAGGTCCACAGGAACCCCTGTTCCTAAAATGACTGTTTGATACTGACCAGCAGATGAGCTGAGATACCACTGAGCCCCACCAATGACTCAGAGAAGGACGCCATCTACGACCCATGTCTCGTCCTCATCACAGAGATAGAAGCCCCCACCCGCATAACAGAAGACCCAGTGACTTCAGCAGAAGGTCCCCAAGACCGGCCCTTACAGAGAATGACATTTAACTGATACAAGCCAGAAAGTTGAACAAACGACAGGCCACCCAGTTCTACTCCACCACACCTTTTTGTCAATATGCCTCCATATGAACCTCAAACCCAGAGGTCTCCGTTTGAAAAAACAACAACACCTGATGACCCTCCAACCCAGCCAGACTTCAGTCAAGGAGTACTTTTGTCTAATCCTCAGCCAAGCAGAGATAGGTCTCAACTCCTGCCTCTCTATCCATCTCCAAACAGTTGCCCACAAGGCCCAGCAAAAATCCCCGGAACTGCTCCAACATATGAATACCATCACCCAAACTTCCATGGCAAACAAGTTGACCTCATGAACGGTTCCTCTCGGCCACCGAAAAAAACATCTCCCGGTACAAGAACACCAGAGCCAGAGAATGTGAAAGAAAGCTGAGAGAACTCATGGGAAGACCACCCAGGGAAACCATCAAGAAACTCATTCCCAAGATCGACCTCTTTGATCGCGGTCTCTTCTCTGACCAACCAGCCACCCCACAACCTCAGCTAAGACAGCAACCTGAGAATACCAGACAGCCAGCTACCATCACAACAGCCTACGGCACCCCAAGAAACTCCTGGTTCACGTTCCAATTGCCCACAGGAGGTCTCCCTAACAGACCCCACTCATCTGAACAAGCCACCACCCCAGTCAAGAAGAGGCTGTGCCCCAGCCACGATAAAACTAAGGCTCCTATACCATCACAAACTCCAAGAAGTGAGCTCATAACCTTCCATCCTCAAGGGTAACACCATCAGATCTCTCAGACGCAGCTCCTCCCCGGAGATCTTCGCCTCGGCCATAGGAGAGTTGGAAAACTGGTTCCTCGTGAGGGGATACCCCAGGCAGCTTCTGCGTGATGTCATCTCCTCCATCAAATACTGACAGAAAAAGACACCTTAAGCATGTCCATAACAAGTCCCTCCCAGATTGCACTACGGTACTGTCAGTTCGAAACCATCCCTCCATCAAGTCTGGAGACATTTATAACATCCTAGAAGACTCCGCACTTCCCTTCCGCCCTCTGGTGACTAGGAGAAGACCTGCCTCTACAGCAGACTTGGTGGTTAGAGCTCAAACCCCCTCAGAGGAAGCCGCCCATCGTTACCATCTCAGGAAAAGGCAAGACACAAGTAACAGTCAAAACTGAGAACACTCTCACTTTCACTCGCTCTCCCTCTATCCTAAATCTTTGTGCATCCCTAATCACGCATGGTACCCCTGACCTATCCCAGGGGTGATCACAGGCGAGGGTCCTCTCCGGCCTCCGCGGCCCCTCGCCTGTGAACTACACTGTATGTGTATGTGAACTACACTGTATGTGCACCACGTTAACAATTTCAGTTTGTAAAATTTCTCCCTTCCAATACTCTCTTCTTGTACCCCCCTTCTCTTGTATCCTCCTTCCCAGAAACATTTTAAGTTTTATAACATCACATCCTGGTTGGACACTATGCCATTCATGTCTTAGCAAACAGCCTCATCATCACCTAAAAACCGTTAAATTACCTCTTCTTTGTCTCCTTTGTTCTAATACCTCCTTTGTTCTATGTCATGTAGAAACTGTTAAATAGACATTTGGCAACTCTTCTATGTTTTGTGTCTCCTCTGTTCTGTGCCATGTAGTATGAAAGTCACAGTCACTTCACCTGCTCTTTTAGTTCACCACTAGAAGGCCCCCAAAGGCCGAGAATTTATGGTTTAAAATTAAATTAAAAAAAAAATTCCCAGCACCTGCGTAGGTCCACAGGAACCCCTGTTCCTAAAATACTTAAAGACAGCATTCATAGAAAGTGTAAAAGCTTTGGATTAGTACTACAAAATACATGCTCAGGCTTAAGATCATTGTAGAGAGTCGTTTTTTCCCAGTACCACCACAATAATTTGATTGGGAGTGACTTCTTAAAAGTTTACAGTGATTGTACCAAATGTCTCTCTCACGAAAGTACGGCATATTAACATAACTAAAGGGTCATATCCAGGTGATTAAATGATTAGGCTTGGCAGAGGTGGCTAAACTTTGTAGATGTAATGCTTGAATTAAAAATTTTGTTACAGTTGATTGTAATTTGTTGAAGGTAATAAACTTGCCTTCGGTGGTCTCCTAAAGAATACATTTGGGCTTCAAGAAATGAAGTGATAAACTATAGTATGTATTATGCTAAATTAAAGAGCTTACTTGATGTAATGTCAAACATAGGCTTATTTGGCTTCAGGCTAACTACACCATTGATTGTGGTCATTCTCTCGGGTTGTTGAAGACTCCTGTGACCATGCTCGTTAACAATGCGTCCATTCACTTTACTTAGAATATCATCCAATGACATCTCCTGTTCCATATTTAGTATGTAGTCAGCTAAAGTGTGAAACCAGAGTCCACCAATTTCACCAGTTTCATATGCCTTGCACTTAGGCAATGTTGATCGTGCAATAAGATAATTGCCTTCAGAAGGTACCTGTAGTTGCTCCAATACGGTGCCTCCTCGTTCACTTGGTCCACGGGGAACCAATACAGAATGTGTAGTGTTGGACCCTCGGCAAGCGTCAATCAGGAAAACTTTTGGAATTATCCCTAGATGTGATAACTTCCCTGGCAACAGAGGACTTATTATTTTTCTTGGATGTACTAAACTGCCATCTTGAAGGACAAGTTCATCACTTTGAGTTCCATGCCCTGCAAACAAGAAAGCTATACAACTATAGTCCTTGGCCTTCTCCCATTCCAGAGACCTAACTTCACTGACAATGCCCATTAAAGTGACCAGGTTCACATTACTGTAACGTTTAACGCAGAAGTTCACGTGACTGAAGGCAGCACTCAGCTGTTCTCCATCCTTTATTGTCCCGGTGAGTTGTTTATAGCCCACAGTGTCCTGGTAATCGTTTGCAATAATAATAGCAAGACCAGAGAACTCTTCAACACTATGGTCACATGATGAATACGCCATTTCTAACTAATATTTTAAGCAACTACAGTTACACACTGACTACTGACGACGTGAACAGATAGTCCGGCGTAGCCAGACCCTTTACCGAACCGCTACGCTGGACATGGCCATACCAAATTTGTTCTGCCCATTATATTGCGGCGGTCAATTACCTGGAATCTCTCAACCAAACCACACTAATAGCATTATTGGATGATGACTAGATTATACCGGAATTAAAAGGGAGATGCTTCAGTTTGGATATGCAGGAAGGCATTTACAAGTTTCAAAGAATATTTACAATTGTATAAATTTGCAATAGATAGCGATGTACTAGCTTTTTAGATAACTGGGTTCCAGAGTTTCTAACAGGAATGTTTGTTGGAGATATAGCTATATGTTTTTCCACACCAAAATAAATCATCTAAAGTTTATAATTATTGAGACCTGATTAACCGATTTTTTATGTTCAGAACATAAAAAAAAGCTTTAGTTAAAAATGTTACTGTTCCAGTTAAATGTTACTACTTAGGTTCGTTACATTACTGATTTGGATGAGAGATCTGAATTCTAGCGATCCCACCTCTGGACATTTAGGCATAAAAAAGACTTTATCAAGAGTTAGTGAGCGGTTTATGTGGCAGGGAATGGTCAATGATATTAATAAATTGGTAAGCAAATAAATAAACTCATACAGAAGTGAGTGTGGTCAACTGATGACAAAGAGTGTTGTTATTTTTAATTGTGATATATCCAGGTTAGTAATTGTGATCTGTGCCATGGCAAATTAAGCCAATCTACTCCTGAGCTCCATCCAGTACCAGTTGTGTCACATGGCACCACATTGGTATTGACTTCATTGGCCCCATCTCTCCTGCATCACATCAAGGAAACAGATACATCTTGACTATAACTGATTATTTCACAAATTTTGTTGAGGAAATTCCTATGAAACTGTAAATATTTTGAAAATGTAGCTGCTGCATTGTTCAAGGTAGTCAAACTACTATGCACTATGATGAAGTCTTGAAGCTTATAATTTATTGAATATACTATTATAAGTATTTAGCTATGAGAATGGGAATTTGAAAGGTAAACTCATCAACAAGAATTACTAAAGAGCAGTCTTAACATATAACTATACTGATATAACTCACCACCTCCACTTAATAATCACACAATTGATTGTTTTCCTGGGGGCTAGGTGGGACTAAATTTGGCAAAGCGGACCACATCTGGCAGCTATATTTAGTCCGCCCGGACTGAATTGGGCAGCCAATTGTGGTCCCAGACAGTTTTTAGCAGCCAATTTCAGTCCGGGGGACCGATTTTGGGTAGGACCCGATTTGGCGTTACAGACCACCGCATCGCTCAGCAATTGCCCACAATGGGTAGTCTCGCGTAGCCAGACCCTTTACCAACCGTAACCGCACTACGAGGCCGAGGAGTGCGCTCGGAAAACCTGCATTCATTTATTTGACTTAAAATATCACTTTGCTCACCCACCTTCACCCTTTCCTTCTGTCCCTTCTATGTCCTTCCCTACACTCTGTCTTTATTAATTCTTCCCCAATCTTAATCTCTTTCCTTGGCCCTTACTCTGTCCTTCTCACTTCAACCTGGTTGTACAACCTGGTAATTAACACCTTGCCATTCAGTGCCATTCAGTCACATTCCCACACACAATTCACCTTGATTGTATCAAACAGCATATAAGCTGTGGCTCAGTTCAGTTTTATTCATTTCCCATGCCACTTGAAGGCCCACAAGGCCGAGAATTTATGGCTTATTAAACTTATACATATCTGTCAAAGGAATAAGCACTTGGTTAGCTCTGTAGCTCTGCTACATCTAAACCAACCATCTCTTACACACTTTTATCAGTAGAACTGAGAACTTGAATAAACTCACAGATTCAAATATAATAAAATTAAATTTTAATCATTGCATTTGACAAGATTCTAAATGGCTTCTAGTTATAGCAAGTAGAGAAAAAGAACTCATTTCTACTATTTAACAAAATGGTTCCTTCAATCTTGTAATTATAATTTTATTTAATGTTTATAATTATGTGCCAGCACCCTATTTAAAGGAGCAACAGAATAAGAAGCAAAACAAACTATAGCTATAACAGCAGTGCTTTGTAGCTAAGTTATATCATTAATCACTTAATTAAGATGCAATTATTACTTTTAACATTGTTTTATATCCTACAGTAGCCATTGCTATAACCAACTGGTAACAATTGTTACATTAAAAATGTCAAAAAAATTTGAAAAGGATGAATGTGATCAAGTGTTATAATGAAAGTAAATACATCTTGAAATTTTAAAAAGTTTTCAGTTAATTTACTATTTCTCCTTTTCCAAGATATTATGGCATGCTACTTCTCTTGCTTCATCCCCCCTCAGCGAATAAAAATGCTTATTGTATTCTCTGACAGTTTTCCCATCTCTCATGAATGAGACTGTACATTTGAATATAGTGGAAACTCCACTCTCATCTTCAACAAAATCAAAGCGGGGGGCTTGACACCTTCTGCCTGACAGTACTCAAGGAACTGAGTATGGTAGCTTGAAGGTGTTTCAGCTGAAAACAATAAATATATTTACGTAGTAGGACAAAGCAACACATTATACCTAAGCTCTTAGTCCTTATAGTGTATGACTATGCATGAGATGAACGATAATATAGATTTGATGATTTGATAGCGACTGCTGTAACATTATTATAATTTTGTACTGCAAATGGATGTATAATGAATGAATGAATGAATGATGAATTAACGGAATCACAGAATGAAGAAATGATTGAATGATTAATCAATGCTGACAATACATGAAAATAAAATTGGTTACCATTACTTGTAAATCATGTTTTGGCATACATTTGCTATAAACAATAGTTTAACATTTCACTTGCAATGGGAAATTTACCTCCAGGTGTTGAAGATGAAGAAGGCAAAGCTGAAGCAGCAGTTCCACTAGAAGACTGACTAGACGGGATATTTGATGAGCCAGAAATTGTTGAACAGCCAACTTCTGCTGAATACAAAAATGGGAAGAAAAATGAGTATCTCAATACATTTATAAATAAAATTACAGATATAGCTATCCTAGGCCAGCTGTAAGAGTGTCATGGATGAGGCATATGATGTAACCATAAGAATTATGACAGCTGTAAGAGGGAAAACTTTCCATGTGCGTTTTCTTGGTAGCTACATGAGCAAATTACATCAACTGTATTTTTGTTGTTGTTGTTGTTTGGTTTTAAAATAGATATGAAAAATAGTTCTACTTGGTACTAAGCCTTATTCCTTAGTTGTTTGATTATTTATATGAAACTCTAGGTGAGGCGGTTGCCTGTCCGCCTCACTATGTGCCACACCCATGGCTATACAATTCATATCTGCTAGATACAAGTCCAATTTATATCAATGTTTTAAAGTTGAGACACGTATCTCAAATACTGATACAATACATAAAAAAATTGAATATAAAGCAGTTGGGCCTCTATGAACTTACCAGCTAGGAAGCTCTGTGCAGCACAGTCACTGGGTATTGGTCCACTCTGAGTTGCGTCCATGCAGGGGTGTAACATACATGTATTTGCTACAATTATGCCAGTTTAGCTGCCTCTTCACGGGCTTGCTTGGTAGTTGGATAACTTTCAGGAGTTTCAAACTTATCATGTATATCCATTTGCTGCTGGAAGTGTACTGTGACCATGGAAATGAGTGGAGTTCTCACTGCGTATGGTGGGCTTCACTTGATGTTGTACAGTCTTGCCTTGGGAACAAGATCCCGTTCAAGGAGATGACAATAAGATATAGTGTCAACATTTAAAAAAGTATATAACTTGTTCATTTTTTTGAAAAAATATTTTTAATGGAATCAAAATTGCTGACCGGAGTAGTATTCTTTCCTCAATTCGTCTTCTAAGTTGCTCAGAGAAAGTTAGCCATATATATCCACCCCGCCGGCTCGATCACACTGCCGACTAATATAATCCACATCACGATTTTCAGCGTCATCATGTTTTTTTCCTCATGATTTCCTCATGATTTCCTCATGATTTTCCCACGTCCGGATTTCAAACCCCACCCTTCCACCCTTGATTCTAAAATGAAACGTATCGTCACTTCGCAATACCTGAGTCAGATTTGAGGGCAACAAAAAAAAACATAACTTCTGGCACAATGGATAGCACCGTTTGCTGAGTGGTTTTAAAATTCCAGGGGCTGGAGCCCCCCATAAATTTGAGACGCAATCTAAAGATTTGGTTTATCTCATGAACACGTTTATACCACCACCTCCATACTGAACGGCTTTCTATACAACTTTTCCTATTGAATACAAGTTACTGTGTTAAGGAATTTAGCTTCAGCTGTCACTCTATTCCCCTCAACACTGGCAGCAGTCAATGATGGAATACTATAGTAAATCTGTATGGTAATCTATGACAGATAGGGAGTCCATTGTAAATTGAATTAGTTGGACTGATGAGAAACGTATAGGTAGAAGTTTTAAACTTAGCTAGCAGCAGTCTATAATGAATCCGTTGAGAGTTAATCTAAAATCCGAATTGATTGTGAAGCTACTGGGTGTGGCCATACCTGCAGAAAAATTCCAAAATTTTTTTTTTTTTTTCAAATAAAACTGTACACATTTACTTTGTCCACAAACAAATTATTTACAGAGCTTGATGGTTCATAATAGTAATGCCACTACACTGATTCTACTTTACTCATTTCCCTGTAGCTGCTAGACATGAGTTTGTTGTAGTTCTCTTTAGCCAGTTTCAGGTCAGGCTGTAACTTCAGTGCCAGACTGTATGCATTCTCTGCCCTTTTGTAATCCTTCATTAAGTGATAAATAACTCCTACAAATATGAGGAAATCACAAAGGATAAGCAATCGATAATGAATGCACAATTATACTTGCCTAAATTAGCATGGTAGCTTCCTGCTGTTGGATTTAGCTTGACAGCTGTTTCCAAAAGCACTTTTCCTTCCTATGTAAATATATATTCATTCAGTGAAACTAATTAAATATAGGATTAAAAAAAAAGAATTGGCTTCAAAATTTAAGAAGTTAGCTACTACATAACCAAGTTTGATTTGCAATGGTCTAAATAATTATAACTATTATAAAAACAACAACAACATAATATAACTTCTGGCACAATGGAAAAATAGTACATATAGCTAGTTCATTTTTATCTATTACTTTATTCTCATGGACAGTCTTTCGTGCCTTAATAGACTAGGTCACAGCTAAGATACAACTTAGCTCTTGTAGCAAATAAAATGAGCATTTGAATTATTCTTGTCACAACAAATATTACAATCTTTTATTGATGAATATACTAAGGAAATACGATGAAAGCAATTGGTTTGAAAATTCCACCATACAGCACATCCTAACTGCTACAAGTGTCTGCTAAAAGAGATGACACTGTTTCTCATTAGTATGGCTACATATCAATGGATTATAGAGATAACTACGTCCAGGTTTGATGATCTGTTCACAAGTAAATCATTTTCACCATGAAACAGATACACATTCTATTCATGGTCTGTAACTTACTTCTAATCTATTTTGTTTTCCTAATAAAACTCCAAGGGAAGAATGCAATAGGGCCCCTTCCGGTATTTCAGTAATCCCTCGTTTCATCACTTCTTCCGCTTTGTCATACATATCTGTAGACAAAACAAAACACATTATTAGTGCCCCAGAAAGAACATCACGAAAAATATCGCAAATTTGGAAATGGTTGCCATTGAAAAACTTGTACGGCCATTGCCGTAGTGGCCATTCCTAGGACTCTGTGGGGGGGGGGGGGATTTTGCCTAGAGGAAAATCCCCGGTTTTCCTGCCCCCCCCCCTCTACGAACCCAAAACATGAATGCTTCTACACATAAAAAAACTCACTCATTTTTTCATATAACAGTCCCATGTTAATCCATGCACTCAGGTGGTCCTTCTTCAGCGCAATAACAGCTTTATATGCCTGTAATGCCCTTTGGTGCCTTTCACTATCTATGAACTACAGATGAACGGCATCATCAGAAATTGGCCCGTATGTAAAATAGGTAGCTAGCTAGAGTTAAATAGAATGCATACCAAATTCCCAAGATTGTAGTAAGCATCAGGATAATTCTTCCTGTGTTTTATGGCAGTCCAGTAACATTCCTCAGCATCCTTCCACTTCCCTTGAGCTGCTTGGACAATCCCAAGGTTCATCCAAGCAGCAGCAAATGTGGGACTATTATGTAAAATAGTGACTTTTGAACCATTAGAAACAATATCTTTTAAATATTAATATTACATTAAATGAACATAATAATCAATTTTCTGAACTTATAGTAGTAGTGAGTAAATTGAATGATAGCAAGGCATTTTGGCTTTGTGAAGCCTTCTTCAGTTGTGTGGTGGTACAACTGATAAAGGTTTCATGAAGCTGAAAAATCTCGCTATCATTCAATTTACTCAATGCTAAGACTAGTGATGTGCTTCAGCACATATGGCGAGCAAGCTGGTCTGACTGAAATTAAACTTGAATGCTAGCTGCTAATATTTTTGTTAAATGTTTTTGTTTAGTTTTTTGCTATTCTTAGCAACACACAACACTTTTATACATACTTCCTCACTGGATATACCAGCTCATGACTTGAGTTGTATTCTCTTCGTGACTTGACTATTGGACAAAGGATTTTCAAAATACATTGTATTCTTATAGTGATTTGAATATTGGACTTTGGATTTTCAAGTAAGAACAAATCTGTTACATAAGGCGTATAGCTATGACGAACAGCGCATTAACAAAGTTAGCTTACCACCACCGCTAAAAGAATAAATGAGCTCGGCTAACTTTGGAAGACCAAACTCCGAACGTCTCTCCCATTTGTCTCCGTAGCGCTTTGCCGTTATTTTCTTTTCCTAACATTACTTCAAAGTCTTTTCGCCCGAATTTCTTGCGCCCGTGCTAATGTTAACATTTTGGAGTAGCCTCCGGGGGTAGACACGCATTGACCTCTTTGAACTTTGCCATATTATATATATATATATGTACACCAAAATCTCAAATTGAGGCCCGTTAGTGAGAGTCTCGCTTCGCTTTCCCAATAAGTTCAAAAATTTGATTATTATGTTCATTTAACATAGTAATATTAAGAATATAAATATTAACGTAATAAAAATGAATTTATACAATATTATAGAACTATATCTGTTGAGCCATTGACATCATCAAAGAAAGTAGCAGGCAAAATTCAATTTTATTCTTCACTGACTAAAATATGGGTATTTTTATATTCAACTTCATTTCAATTAATTAAGTTATCTTTATTTCTCTTAATTATTTCATACTTTGCTGCGATTGCTCGATGGAACATTTGCTCTGCCTCCTTGTGATTACCCATTCCCTGCAAAATATAGTCAAATGTTCCTATTTGCTTAATAAGGAGGAAGACTTACCTTCAAGAGATTCCCAAGATTGTTTAGTGCTTGATCATACTCTGGATATAATCTGACATAACAACAAAACAGATAACAAATAGCTTATATTAAAGAAAAAGTCAGACCTTATTGCTTCTCTGTAAGCTGTCATTCCCATAGCAGTATCTCCACCATCACTCTTCACTTTGCCAACATTATAATACACCTTTAGTTAAAGAGGGAAAACATAGATATTGACTCATTTTGTGAACATGTTACCAACCATCAGCATGCCCATAGAGAGAGAGAGAGCATGTGTAGACAATTAACCAGTTGTTTACGCAACTGTACCCTATTTGTTATAGTATTTATTTTTTAATCTTAGCTGGTTGTAAAATTGACCATAACGATTAAAAAAAATGCTTTAAATTTTGTACTTGAATTCTAGTCTTATAGCCATGCCAAGCAATGATAATTTCTCTTTAAGATTTTTTTTTATAGAACTCTTATGTAAGACCATAGTTCTAAATATTTATTCTTCTACAACAGCACTGCAATATCTGGAGTCTTACTTTTGCATTATTTGGGCAAACTTTAAGTCCAGACAGAAAAAGACTCCTCTCTTCACGCCATTCAGAACTCCTCTGTCAGAGAGGGCAATGTGAGATATAATACTTAGCTCAATGCAAAATACATACAAATACATACTTGGATAGAGCGAACAATAAATAAGGTTATGAGTAATGTCACACAACTCCACACCTACAGAAACAATACTTTATATCATCTAAATAATTTAAAAATAGAATAACCTCACTATTTTATTGGAAAACTGCATGACACGGTTTACTCCCAGTGCGATAAGCAAACAGTACCCAGCACTGGGCAAGTAGAGCACCCTTTCAGCCACTACAAATCCAACTCGGATAAGAAGATTAGATGCAGGCAAGAATGTTATGACTAGTACTCCAAGAGATACTGAAACAACCCTATAAAAATAGCATTTTAGATCAAAAAAATATTTTGATTTTATATCATTACCGTTTGATAGGACCTTTTTCCCCAGACACACAGAATACTGCTAGCAAGCATAAAGCCATCCAGAATAATAGAACTGGTATTATTCTCACATCAAGCACTGATTCTAGGAGAGGAATGCAGCCCATGGACCAATCAAAACACAGCCACCAGGGGTTCACCAAAAGCCAAGAGTTGATAGCATAAATGTAATTGTAGCTCAACACCTGATTGGAACAACACGTACACAAATTCATTCTAAATAATATTCATTGAAATAACAAAACATATGTTTAGTCTTTCCTTACTCTAGTGAGAATTGAGTCAGCAAAGGAGGCAGCATTGTCTTCTGGATTGAACGTTGGAGACCCAGTGGATAGCCTCAGAGCAACTATTATTCCCACAGCACTTAAAATAGTCACCACCCTAGCAACAAACCTGCTCCACCTTATGTCCTTTCTGGAACACTGCCAACATGCCTATCAGGTACAGTTCGTCCAGCTTAAAGAGTAGAAAGTACAGATCTCAAAACTTAGACTAGTTGCAATCACAATAAGCTTAGCCATACCTTTTTTGTGTTGTTAGATCCCAATCCACTCGAAACTAAGTCATATAAAACAGCATAAGTATAAGAACTACGCTATCTCCATAGACATTCCATACATTAAGCGCCATTTTTTTTGACGTCACAAATTCGTCCGTCCTACGTCACAACTCGTAGTTAAACTGGAGCCGCGCCCTCACACGGCAGCTCCTATTCGGGAACTTCCCTTCGCAAATTGACTGTTTTTGCTATGTCTTTATATTTCTTTTTCTGTGTACTGTGGGCTTACTTTGTTGTTACAGGTGGAATGAGCACCAATAGAGGACTCCAGCAAGCCAAATTTGAAGAATGAAGACCCGCCTGGGACGGAGATACAGCTCTGCACACTGGCTACTATTCAGAGTTATTTCGAAGCGGCCGAAAGAGCTACTGCGCTCATTTTTTTCCAGAGGTATCCTGAGGGCTTCTTCGCAACATTACAGAGCCATATTTCTAATATCTATATATGTATTTTTTGTTAACAGTAAAATTTCATGCCGTTTTACTCGTGCGTTATTCTAAAAAAACTCTCCGTAACTTTATTCTAAGGGGGGTATTTTACTTGTGCACAAAATTTGGATTCAATTCAGTGATCCAGTTCCACGTAATATCAATTTTTATTTTCAAGTTGACAACTGATTCGCAATTTCACCCCGCCCCCCATAACGTTGAGCTCCGCGAACGCGCAATATATTAATATTGGTAAGATAATCAATTAACTTGTGACAGCTCTAAAAAGAGCCCATTTGTAAACAATAATAAGAAATACAAATGAGCCGTGAGATGGCCGTTGAAACTTTCCTCGAGCAAAAGTGATGGCGTATTCCCGTGCTTGGAGTTGGTTGCTCATTAGTGGGAGGGGTAGTTCAGCACAAGATTTAGACTTGTAGGCGATAGGGCTGAAGAGTATAGCGGTAGCAATCCCGATGGAAAGAACTGAAGTGATGATGATGGAGTCTATACGCAGCGGAGTCTCAATACAAGGTTGGTGGAATTGTCGGAGCTGGTACCAGTCAGGGTGGAGTTGGTCATGGTTGAGACAGAGTTTTAAGCTGCTCCAATGGCTTCACAAGTACAGCTTCATTCCCCTGCAGGTATAATAGAAGGATGTTATTCGAAATGACTGTCTCAGACTAGTACACTACATACAGGTTATAGCTCAGAGACCGTTTGTGTCCACCTGCTTCGCGGTTTTTGGCGCCAAAGTTAATTGATTGTTTGCGTGGCTCGGTTTCCAATCCCCTGGTTTAGTTCACAAATGCGCAAGCGCAAAACTCTGACGTCACAAATACGTCGTCATTGAGATAAGAGCTTCCGCAAACGTCACAACTTACACCGAAAATACTAACACTCTCACAAAAGCATTATTATTTCCCTTAATTTTCAAGATAGGGGTTTCAAATTCATATGGATTAAAATACAACTATTTAGGTATTTTATATTAAATTCCCAAGACACTTACTTCAAAATTGCAAAATTACCAGCTTAAAGCATTTGGGGAGTTCAGTTTTTTATAAAAAATGAAATTAAAAATAAGTAAAATAGTATTAAAATATAAAAATTTGGTACAAATCAAATTAATGAGCCATAGATTCAGTCTGCAAAATCTTTAGACACTCGAATTCAATTTACTCTTTTTCTGGCTTAAAAACATCAAAAATATCCTCCATTTATAGGGTCACTTCTTCTATCTATTACCACAGTTGTGACCACAAACCACAATTTTTTAAAACATAATCAATTTCAATATATATTAATTTGTGTGTGTGTGAAGTTTCAGCTTCCTGACATCAATCTGACTGCACATGTATACATTTAAAGAACAATTAACAAAAAACAGAACTTTCTACTCTTTAAGCTGGACGAACTGTACATCATCAGAATTAGCTAAATGGGAAGAAAAAACTCACTTTAAAGCATACCAAGTCCAATGGATCTAGTCGTAGTCTGATAATGACATCAAATACGATACAAATTCCCTAAAATACACACAGGCCTTTAATGGAATTCCCACAATTCATCAATATTTTTTACCATTGCTGTAATGCCTTGCTCCTTGAAGAGTAATGAAATTACCACCATGGTAACAGACAAGATCAACCAGGAGCACATGCTCATTATAGTAGTATTTTCTTCACTTGCTCTCATATAACATTGCAGGGACAGGAAAAAAAATATGGCTGACATGAGTTCAGCTCTGCCAACGATGCCAGCTACCTGCAAATTAAGTTTAGCAAATTTGAAAACAAGCTTTACAAGACTATCGCTGGCTTTCTTACACTTTCTGTGTGAATTGGATGAACTGTGAATATCAGAGCAGCAACCATTGGAACAGCGCTGAGTGTTCCTTGTTCACTGGATAGATTGCAAATAGTGGTGCAGATGTTTAAATAGAGCAAAGAAACTGCTGCATGCAGAAATATATTGACTAGATGAAAGCTCATCGGGTTCAGGCCACCCGCTAGCCAAGTATTGAGCCTAAAGCTCATGACAGTCAAAGGACGATATGACTTGTGGCTAGAATTGGAGAATATATTGGTGCCCCAAAAGTCGTTCTTAAATGCTTGGGTCCAACTGGTGCTTAAGTCCACGTCTTTGTTGTTCAGAAGAGCTTCATTATCATCAAATACAAAGTCACCCCAGATACTGATACCATAGCACAAACAGGAGAGTACAACTAATAAACACTGCTGCTTCCACTCTGCAGGATATATACTTCTTAACTCCATTTCACTTCTATCTAGACTACGCCTTCGACAGCGACTGCTCAAGTTAGTCAGCCCACAGGCGTGGGTGACAATTAGCTAAATAAATGAATCACATTATCCTCTCAGCCTCTAAACTTTTATCACATTTGAAGGATCTCTTGCTCGAAAAAAGAAAATCCTGAAGGGAGGCCTCCCGGTAATCTCCTCGCGCTCCAAGAAATTCTATGTCGATCGACGCGATTAGCTTGCGCATTGCTGCTGTCCCACGTAGCGAAGAGCGTGACATCGTTTTATTTATAGTTTCGCGTATTTCCTTACAACCACTGTACATACTTCCATGCATATTGAGTACACATTGCAGATTTCTTCGAAAATATGCACATATCAATTTAGTTTGTTACAATATTAGCAATTGTAATTTAAGAAACTAATTTTCTTCAGTTTGTTGCAGCCTTTTTTCTTTTTTTTTCAATTAGCTTTGGGTTTTACTGTAAAAAATTCATGAGATCATAAAGATATAGTCACCTCCAGATACCACAAGAATTTCTTTCAGTTTTAACTTACATGAACTGCAATGACATTTTGTTAACCAAAACAAACTCCATTTTGAATGATGAGTTAAGAGTTGTTTTTGAATTAATGTCACCCACTTATGAAAACAGCCAATAGTAAAATTCTAGCCTAAAGCTAATCAAGATCGCAGCACCATCATTTACAAAACTGTTTATCCTTTTTGAAATCTTTGTCTAAAAAATAATTTTAAAATGTGACAAAAATTCATAAAAAATTTCTTTGCTGTTTTCCTCTCTCTACCAAAGCGTCCATTATTTGAGGTTCTCTAGCTGCATAAAACATGTCCAAAGCAGTTTCAATACTAATATCAGTAGAAGTCTGACGCTTTGTCCAAATTTCATAGGCTTGAATACAACACTCTTTAAATCCATCGCGACTACTGTTGTGATCAACCTGATGAATAGTGGCCTCATCCAACTTGAGGGCACATCGAGCCATGTGCTTCCATTTCTTACAATTATCTGCTACAATCAACCTTACATCAGCATGCCGTAAAACAACACTTAAAATATCATCCAATCCCCGTTTGTATTCACTCAATGGAAGCATTGGTTTACCATCTCTTTCAGTTTCACTATCAGAACGGTAGATATTTATGGTCAAGGAAGAACTTGAACCCCCTGACATAGTACGTTCATAGTTAGGTGTACGATCCAATCCCCGTTTGTATTCACTCAATGGAAGCATTGGTTTACCATCTCTTTCAGTTTCACTATCAGAACGGCAGATATTTATGGTCAAGGAAGAACTTGAACCCCCTGACATAGTACGTTCATAGTTAGGTGGACGATGCTCCATTTGTGGGGAATGGCCCAATTGTGACGGTGATTGGAGCCCCCAAGAAGAAACACTCTCTTTATCAAAGGAACCATGCCGTCCACTTACACTTCCAGAAACATCAACAGCTTTTTGACGATGAAGAGAAGATTGCCATGACAGACTAGGCACTAATATTATGGAAAAAGACAAAACATTATAACAACACACACACAAATAAACAAATAAACAATTAATTTGAATATATCCTTACCAGGTGGACGAACACTAATTCTGAAGAACACTGATTGGTCTGTAGTTGCAATAGTTGCTCCATGGATTTGTATTTTACAATTTAATCTAGCGATACCATCTGCAGTATAGTCTGCTTCATAGACTATCCTTGGTGGGCAAGTTTCCTGTGCTATTCTCTGCGCCAGATCTCTCGCATTCATCAAATGGAACTGTACTTCTTTCAGTGAAATCTGATATATATACATACATACATACATATATATATATGTTACTTATTAAATGAGTCAGAGTGTGATATGATGAAATATTTCACGAGCAGGCTAATTTATTTTCACGAGCCAAAGGCGAGTGAAAATAAAGCCTGAGAGTGAAATATCTAGCTATATCACTCTGACGAGTGTAATAAGTGGTTTATTCCACACTAGATATCTCTCCACTAGAGTAAAGGTAGCTGTAAAAACCCAGAAAACTTGTACGCCAGGCCCAGTTGCTATAACTACTCTGGTAACGAGCGTGCGCAGTACAGCCATGAGATAACACCATGAGATATCGTGAGATCTCACGGTCACGTACCTAAAAATATCATTGTGAAGATATCTAGCGTGGAATAAATATATAATATACACACATTCATACATACATACATTCATTCATACATACATATTTAGTTGCAAGTACAAATTGCTTCATTTCGTCATAACACATTATAGGGGGGAAATCACTGAGCCACGAAACCTCAACTGATAATACACCTCCATGAATAATGTTAGCTATAGGCTAAACAACATCAAACTTTTAGCAATAGTCTTACAAATTCTAGCAGTGTGGCTACTGTGTCAAGAAGGAAAAAAACAAAAATTGTATAAAATTAGGATTGACATCAATTTTTTTTTAGTATGACAAATTCTTTTAATTAAATAAATGGCATTATGTCAACTGCTTTTGAAGGCAATTAAATCACTATATTAACCATTCACAAACATTTTAATAATTATGATTTTGCAGTTTATGATTTTGCAGTGTACAACTCAATCTGTTGTGCCATAATTTAAAACCTACCGTCGGGGTTTTGTCTGGTTCTATCGTCCAACTAGAGTTCATATTCTCTATTTCCATCACAAGAGGCTTTGATTCACTGAAAAACTCGATTGGAATAGTTCTAATGTCAACTGTTGTCTTTAAAATTCTTTGTGCTCGATCTTTACATAGCTACACATGCACGAACAAACACAGAAAAATGTTAAATAACCTACTAACTATTTACCAACATCACCATTTCTATTTACCAAATATCCATTAGTAATTCACCTGTACATTCCCTGGACAGTTTAAGGTGATAAAAACAACAAACATGTAATACTTGGAGCGTACAGTAGTCCATGGCTCTGAAGGCTCACAAAACAATGCACAGTACTCCGGTAGGCAAGACCGCTGTATTTTCCGTTGTTCCAGCAGTTTCTGGTGTAGTGCTAACTTTCGCTTGCCTAAAACTGGTCTCCGCTCAGGTTCAGAACTTTCAGCACCACTAGCACTACTCAAATCACGCCCCTTAGCCTCAAGATTGCCAGGTGAGGACTTGATAGGAGAAGAACTAGGATATTCTCCGCTCTCTTCAAAGCTGGACGGAGCAGATGACAAATTGTCGTCATCTATGCTTGGGTGACTTGGCGTTCTAAACTTGTCCACCCTGATGGCATCGCAAAGGACACAGAAAGACTGCATTTCGAATGATAAAGTGGAATGGCTTGAAGACACTTCAGGATTGACAAAATCATCGAAGGTGTACAATCCGTCCTCTGTAACAGAACAATGGTCAGCTTTGAGAATCACTACGTCACTACTCTTCCTATACTCCGACATTATCATGCAATGTTCCATGTGAATCTTCACTGGAAGCTCAAACCTTCCATCGGCAATTATAACTACAAAGTCGGAGGCAATCCGGTATCTTTCACTTATTGAAAAAGGGCCGCAGACGCAAATGGCAGCATTCACTGTGATGTGGTGGCCGTGCATGACTGCCCCTTGTGGTACTTGGATTGAAAACCCATACTTGGGCATGTCCAGAATCCCTCCGTCGCAATCGAATGTGCGTACAACTGGCTCTCCGACATAAACAAGACCTCTTGGTAGAACTATTAACACAAACTACAATATTATTGATAGCTATACATTTTATAATACTTGCTTACCTTCTGATGGCTTTCGTAGAGTCATGCTCATTTCAGCAAATCTTTCCGATAAATCTGATCCAGCCTCTGCTACAGGTGTGGATGCTTCTTTTGATAAGTACTTCAACTGAATAGCAATTACTCTTTCAGAATAGCTTGTGTTCATCCTTTGATCAAAGTCTTGCACTGCTCTGATTATGGATTCAATGACAGTGGACCCTTTAGATTTGGAAGGGTCTTGTTGCTGAGTAAGAAATATGCATTCTACAAATAAGAGAAAGTCCTCAAAGCTTCTGTTCCTCAGATATCCTATTAGAATTTTCATTCCGCTCCGAGTTTCATAGCGACTCTTATGCGACTCTGGAATTACACCTTTACGAACAAGATGCTGAAGAATGGCCTTAACATCAACGCCTTTGATAATGCTCTGCTGTAAAGCATTAAAAACATGATGATGTGGCTGGGTCATCTCAAGAAACTAATGGAAGCTCCTTTCCCTCCCACCGTTAATTAATCGTTCATCCTCCTACCATTAGCCACCCTTTACCCATTGCGGCTCTCTATGTGTGTGGATGCGGTCAGACTCGCGCGAAGTCGAAAGGAACTCCCACAGCAAGCTGACTTTCAACGACTACCATATAAATTATCATAAACTCTGAAGGCAGCTCCCAAGTTTCACTGCATGTAATAACCATTATAATTAATAAATAATTATGGGAATTTGGAAAACGGGCAATAAGCAAACAATGCAAAAATAAAGTGCTGGCAAGGCAGCAATTACAAAAATAAATAATTAAATAAATAAATAATAACATCAATAACAACAACAACAACAATAACAATAATAATAATAATAATAAAATAGTCAAACAAAACAAGTAAATAATAAATGAATAAATAATAAGGATTAGGTGGTGATTGTTCCCAGGACAGAGGCATAGTTCCCTCACTGCACAGCCACTGAGAGATACTGGAAAAGATAGTCTCTAGCCCATGGGTCTCCTGTCTCCACCAAAAAAATTTTTTTAATAAATAATAATAATAATAATAATAATAATAATAATAATAATAATAAAACTCTTTACCATGAAATGTGTACAAATCAGTTGGTGGTAGTTCGTGGTAATTCATGATAATAGAACAGTTTGTAGGCAGAATTGTTCTCCTCTGCTGATATTTTATTGCGCAGAACTAGTGGTATCAAACTCAAGTCAAAACTGTTCATGTGAGCTTTGATGAGTACTGCACACAAATCAACAAGTCTACGAACTGCACCTACACAAACACCAAACACTAATAACAAAAAAAAAAAATTCTACCACCTCACAATAAATAATATGTAACATTCATGTAATTATGACAGACTCTTTTTCAAACAAAGACCCCTTACCAAACCTAATGATGATCATATCGGTCATGACATTCCTCTCAAACTTGTTCTTCCTCCTCTTATTCCCCCCATACACAACCACGTCCGCCATCCTGTCTTGTCTGAAGTAACTGCAGCACATGTGATACTTCCTGGGTATCAGCCCCTTCAATTCAAGCTGCAACAAACAACACCACATAAAAATAAACTCAACTATTACTTACTATTTGAATCCTATAACTGTACCCTTTTCCAGGACATGGTGGCCACATGAAGCAACCAAATATCATCAGTGTGGATGGCGTCCAGTCCTTCCCCCCAGAACACGACGATCTGCTGGTGGTCGACGGCGTACTCGGACTCCGGATCTACCACACACGCGGTGGCATGCACTCCTCGGGCAGAAGGCCAAAGTTGACCTTCAGATGGTGCTATAGGACCCGTCCAATGCTATGCCATACAAACACAGACAAATAATAAAGTCAGTTGGTCCCAACTAAACCCGACTTACTGCTGTGAATAGTATTGAACTAAATATGGACACCTAATATCTGAGAGAGTTGATATCACTATGAAGCTCACTGGCTACTTATAACAGCTATTATAAAATAATAGTAATAGTAATAGTAATAGTAATAGTAATAGTAATAATAATAATAGTGGTAGTGGTAGTGGTAGTGATAGTGATAATGATAATGATAATGATAATAATAATAATAATAATAATAATAATAGTAATAATAATAAGCCCAACCACTAAGGCATCAACTTGAGCCGGGCTACTTTGCTCTTCTTTGCCTTGTTAGTAAGTGTGGCACCTACAACAACCAGGCATGTACAGTAAGGTGTGACTACTGTTATGTGAAGGCATCTGACTCATGTTTTGGAGTGACATGCACACACACACATGCCTTAAACTTGGTCTCTCTGTACTGGAATGCGGTTGGTAAGGATTGCATTACCATTGTGTCCAGATCCAATATGTAAATGTCCTGGTAGCCGGCAGTGAACAATCCTCTCTTACCACCAAACAGAAGGGCACGATGAGAATCTATCTTGTCAAAGGAGAACCTCTCCAAGGGTGGTGGCCTAGTACCAGTACATCCCAATTCTCTCCATTTACCTATACAAAAGTCACACGCAAGTCATGTGATAGGTCTGATGTAGCTCTACATAGACCAGCATATTAGACTTTTGTGATACAGAAATTGGCTAATCTGAAGCCCGCTAAAAAGAGCTTGACAGTATGAATAATGTCAGGACTACCAATGTCATCACTTTACCACCAAAAACAAAAACTAAAACAAAAAACACCTGAATTCTACTCTCTCTCCCTTATTCTGTTTTCCTCCTGGTCTCTTTCACTTACTACACATGTTCTTGAGCAAGATTTAAAAGATTACCATGGTGTCTATGTGGTTAGCTAACCCATTCACATTCTCACCTGTCAGTGTACTGTATTCATGTATGAAGTTATTCCATTCGCTCTTAAATTCGCCTCCAAACTTTTCGTCCATGATTACTTCGCCTCCATGTTCACTATCTGGGAGCAAAGCTGCCTTGAGAGGTTTACCAATGCCTCCAATGGCGATGAGACATTCCTTGTGTACCACCATGCCTCCATAAGATCGAGGGCACGGGGGAACACCACGCACTGGCAGCTTATCCCAGATGAGCTTATCAAGGTCAAGGCGATAGAGGTCATTGCGGTAGTCCTCATCGTCTAGACCACCAAGAATATAGAAGTGCTTCCCCACTGTGCCCGAGGAGGAACCTTTCCCCAGGATGGGATATTCTCCTCTTGTGATTACTCTCCTCCACTCCATTAATGTCAGGTCAAATGCCTCTGCTTCTGCCTCACTACCTTCAGTGTCTAACACAAGCAACAGTTTATATTAAAGCTTCCTGCTAGATGACAATTCACTATACTTAAGAAATTAAAATTAAATAAATGCCCTATCAAGCTAGAACTACTTAGCTAAAGCTGTTTAGCTCTGAAGCCTTAGTTCATTACCAACCTGGTAAGTTAATTGGCACAATAAAGCTGTCTTCTCCGTCTCCATAAATAGTTTGTGTATATCCTCCCCATATTACTAATTCTCCATCCTTGATGAACACGTTACTATCACTTCTGGCAATGGGAAACTCGTTCTTATCGGCCATAATTGCGAGTAAACAAAATGTAATCTGATGAAAGTATGTGCCTATAAATATGACGATCACTTACCTATGACTTAGTTCAATATTTGACATGGATTACAAATTACTGACATAAATTAAAAACGGCTAATAGTGTCTAGTCTGGATACAAAAATTTGTTATAAAAGAAGCTTAGGCCCTCTACTGAATCATCTCTGCAAATGAGGCCTTGTCTTTCAGTAACCAAGAGCCTACAAACAAACACACAACACCAATTGGAATACACACATTGAAAAAGAATAGGATTTACCTTTCAGTGGCGAGTGTTATAGATATGTTGGCCAACCTGGATAGTTCCTCTGCTGTAAGAGAAACACTCTCTTTTATCTAAAACAATACAAATAAAAAAAATCAATAAATCAATAATGTAGTTTCACTTAGGATTATGTGTCGTGTGCATTGTCTGAATGACAGACAGACAATAAAGATCAACCAACCCTAATGCCACTCTTCCTCTGTGTGTATTCCATAAGAAGATAAAGTTTGATTGGGCATTTAATGATTACAACCTCACCACGAGCGCATTATGTGCTCAAGTGTAAACTGTGATGTTTTTACGACACTAATTATAAGACATAACATTACTAATCTGTAATATCACGAGTTAAACAACCCGATTTCATCATTAATGGTAATGTTTCAATGTTTCAGTTATTTTTGGCTGTAACAATTTTCTCTGTCTTTACTACCAAACATGGTGTAAATTTATGTTTTAAATATATTGGCTGTTACATCAAAGAAAACTGCTATTTTGAACCTGCTAAATCTATGGAAACCCAAAGCATCATCAGTGCGGTACTATTTCAAGCTCTATTATTATAGCTTTTATTCTAACTTCTAGGTTTATTTCAAGACCAGGAGTAGTCCTGCACATGTGCATGTATAGCATAGCAACGTTATCACAACCCAGAGCATGCCTTTTGAGAGGTGTCCTCCACAATGGCCTCTTCGCTGTGAGTGAGAGACTGCACCACCAACACACCACTCTCAAACAAACGCAACCTGCAAACACACAACAGCTGTTCACATTGCATTCCAATGCATGTAAGGTTAAGAGGTGTGGCACAGTACATGCACATGAGACAGGTCTGTACACTTAGCTGCAGGTTACGAGGAGGTTAATACTAGGCGGGAATTTGTACACTTGGTAAAGGGTGGGTTTGGGAAATCTAGTATCATGTGGGAGCATAGAGAAGTGGGCATCAGTCAGCCAGCTAGAGCACGTGGGGAATTAATTAACTGAGTGCACCAACAGTTGAGCACAGAGGCTATTTTTTTAACACAACCGCCTTAACAAACACACACACACAAACACAAATTATCTTGCTGCTGCTAAGTGGTCACGCGCACCTGGCAGAGCCAGGATGCCTATGCACTAAGCAGGCACTGTGAGCCGTGCAAGCAAAGCTCCTGGAGCCGGGGTAGGAACTCGCAGGAGAATAGATAGGCCTTTCCTCACAGCAAGTGGTATGGCACACAAAGTCCTACCTGGACCATTGCTGTTCCATGAGAAAAGGCCTTGAATTTGCAGGGGTTCATTTAGGGAGGGCCAGGAGAGTGCTCCCCCCCCCCCCCCCCCCCACGGAAATGAAAGTTGTGACCCCCTTGAGATAGCGAAAACTCAACCTCATCCCCTCTTAAATTGATTCCTAAATGAACCCCTGATTTGCACCCCCAGCAAATGTCAGGTCCCCAATCACAGCTGGGTGGACTGGTGGGAGGCAGATAGAAAGCTAGATGGAAAATTGCCAGAGTGGAACTTGAACTGTGGGCGGGACCTCAGGCCCCAAACCAAGGACACAACCACTAACCGCACAGCCACCACACAAAAAAATGCAAAAAAAAAAAAAATGCAAATTCTCTAGCTGCCGCTATGCCTTGCTGCAGAGCCAGGATGCCTGTGCACTAAGCAGGCACTGTGAGCCGTGCAAGCAAAGCTCCTGGAGCTGGGCTAAGAACTCGCAGGAGAAAGGCCTTTCCTCACAGCAAGTGGTGTGGGCACCCGAAGTGACCATTGTTGTTTCATGAGAAAAAGCCTTGAATTTGCACCCCAGCAAATGCCAGGTACCCAATCACAGCTGGGTGGACTGGTGGGAGGCAGATGGAAAAACGATTGCCAGAGTGGGGCTTGAACTCTAGGACCTCAGGCCCTGAGCCAAGGACACAACCACTACACACACACACACACACACACACACACACACACACACACACACACACACACGCACGCACACACACACACACACATCATTCATTCACTAAGACTATCCATCATGGACTGCACATAAAGAAACCTTACTATCTACATGAAACCAGCACAAATTTACATTTCTTACAATCCATGCATTTCTCACCGGCTGCAGCATCAGACTTAATATTGCTCTATGACGTCTGACCAATCAGGAAAACTAACACACGCATATTTACCCACATGTGCGTAAACTGACACCCACACAATTAATGAGGGAAAGTCATAAAAGGAAACCACGTGACAATAAGAATGCCAAAGATGACGCAAAACAAGACTAGTTCAGGGTTACACACACTATATCTGACCTTACTGGAAGACCTAGTGAATCAAACTGCTTGCACGCGCTCACAACATCATCTGGCGAGACCAACTGCAGGATAATCATATTATTACTTTAAAAAATTCCCCTCTCCAGCCTTCTAGCCTTCTACATTACCTCCATTCCTCTGGCTCGGTTGAAGCGACAGTAAACATCAGCGAGAGTCATCATTCCTCCTTCATTCTAGCACACACACACATGTACATGTAACATTAACACACATGTACAATGTAACATACACACATCTACATGTAATATAGCACATAACACACTACCACAGTAAAACCATTAAGTTAATAGACGACTGCTTCAGCACCCACCTCCATGGGCTTCTCTAAGAAGGTTGCTAGTTGCTTGGATAGTTCCTTGTGGTATTTGGAGCCTGTGCCGTGGCTCTCTCTACATCAAATACAAGTAGAGAATGTTCGTGTTTTTGGTAAAGTATCATCTTGGAAATAAGGACTCACTTTGTTACAGGATTAGCTATGCCCACGCTGAGAAGATACGATTTGAACTGGATGGTCTGGAGGAGAGAGGGAGGAATATGTACATACTGACTGCATCAGGAAACACTTCATGTGGTAATACACACAGCTACCATGCAGATGTTCAGACTGCCAAGGCACATGTAACAGGCTCACCAGAGCAAGGTGCAGACATTTTTAACCTTGGCAAGTGGCATCTGAATCCCAACAGTTCAAAAGAGTATCCCATATTCACACATCCTATTCATTAAATAATTACTGGTTCCTGTATTTACTGGCAATTCATCCCACAATACATTAGTAATAATTCTCTCTCACCTCATCTTCTGACAAAGAACCTTTCTTCTCCTCCATTTTGGCAGCAAATTTATTGACTAACCCCACCATGTCCTTCGCCTGCACCCATTCACAAATTAACACACAAAATCAACAACAATCCAAAATAACACACACACACACACACACACAACAGCACATACACACTATTTACTGACTTTGTCTATAAGAGCATCGAGATCCTTGAAAGCCTGCAAGTACACAACAAATTGATAGACAGATATTCTCTCCGGAAGGTAATGAATGCTATTTGGCAAGACAGACAGACAGACTGAGTGGCTGACCTGCGACACTTCCTTGCCAGTTTCTCTCTGCTTCTTATCAATACTCCTCTCTATACCCATGATACCTGTCCTCATCACTTTCTACACACACACACACACACACACACACACACATCATAGCTTCCTTTAAAATTCATTTTCAAAGTTTGTTGTTGTTCACTTTTATTTCAGACACAAATAATTAGAGGAAAAATTCCCATTTAGACGTGGCTCCAATAATTTCATGTACGCAATTGGCAGGCCCTTCATTTTCATCTACACATAAGTAAACACTTACCTCAGTAAACACACACAGAAGACCTGACCACTTATGTGTACTACAACTACTACTGCAATTACACCGCCAACGACTACTACTACTACTACTATTACTACTACTACTATTAAGTACAACACATCCATTCACTTAAGCATTCACTATACGTTTGCTTAAGTACGTGCATGTGTGCGCACACACACACACATACCCCACTAGAAGAAGCAGGAGGAGGGATACTCTTATCCCATTCTTTGGCTGCCAACTTCTCTTTGAACTGGACGAGGAACTGTATAAAATCATAAAAAAAGAATCATCTTGAAGTTCCCATGACCTTTGACCTATTCACCTCCTGTTGCCCTCCTTTCCGAAATGATAACCTAATGCAATTGGCTTTTTCAAGAACAGACGGCCCTGGTGGTTTCTTAGGTGGAGCTTTCAAAAGATGAACAACAATCTTCGGGCTGACACAGATCACAACAAGATGAAAGTGCACCATAAGAACCTGAATGCTCCAGTGCTTACCTTTTGGTGAGGGAACCAGCTAAGGGTTCTGCAAATACCACCAAGTTCAGGTCTAGAGCAAGAACTCGGCCCTGAGGAAAAGAAAAAAAAATTAAATGTGTATCTAACTGGGTACACTCTTCATAGACACTGGGCCTCACTTTACCACAGCACAATCTTTGCACAAGTGCAAACCTTTGATTACTGGTTTGCCACATTTTCCCACTATATTACACAAAATCCACATACTTTACATGTTTTTAGTACAGCCAGGGTTTCTTATACAACAGAATGCTTCTCTCATACTCCTCCTAAATTCTAAGAAAGTTGTTTTTGCCCCTTCTAGATTCATTTTCTGTACGCAGCAGACCTGATTTACATAGTATATTCCGTGAACAAGGCCATTTAATTATTCTAGGAACTTTTACATTTAACTTTAGTCAGCTTTATTTAGATAATGGAGTTCTATGACACAAGTCAATCCCACTACATATTGTAAGCTTAACAAGTCAGTCAACCGGAAGAAACAAAGACCAGTCCAAGCAACTAGCTGTCTTGTATGCGTTTTTTGTTGTCATTTTTCTGTTCATTCTGACAGCTGTAGGCTTCTCGTAGTTCTTATGATCAAAAACTTGAAGTATTATCGCTGTCAGCACTCAAAAATCAAAACTACTTAAATATAAAACTATATTGTTAATTAATGCACCTGCAGAGTCAGAGGCTGACCAAGATTCTTTGAAAATAGGTAAAGGGTAAATGTACCTGTGTCAAAATTATAAAATGAAGGATATTTCTTTAACATTGGCCTTTAACTCTCTATGGTTGCATTGTATTTATCACTGTATGATCATAAAATCAAACCATACCTCCTGCTCTTCATCATCCCAGATTAGTCTATGGTTAGTGAGCTGTAGAGTGCCTGAGTCAAACGTAGTCTGCCCCATAATAAAATACAACGTCATATGAACGAAAGTCAAATAAAAAACACTAAGTGTGCGTTACCTTGTCCTCTCCGTCGTATAATCTAACGACTGTTTGTTGAGCAACTACTTTTTCCCCTGGAAGAAATCCTACTTCTTCTAACCAGTAGGTTCTGTCCATTATTGAGGCCAAGTGTCAAAGAAAATAGAGTTCAAGAGGGCAACAAACAGCCACACCTCCACCGTCAAAGAATGTAATAATGGGCGTGGTAATAAGTTAGACTCGTGTCAATTGATACCTAACTAATTGCGAGCTGCACTGTCGTCCCTTCCACCCGGTACTCGGAATGGAAAATAAAGTACCATTATCATGTATGACCTCCCGCTCTGGTAGCTTCGGTAGTCAAGATGGGGGAGGTGGCTGGGGAGGAAGCATCAAAGAATTATCATTTCTGGAACGCCCTCCTGAAGAAGCAACCTGCCCCATCTGCCTCCAAGTGTATGAAGACCCTGTTTTGACAAGTTGCTGTGGCAATCACTTCTGTCTCACCTGCATGAAAGAGTTAAAGTTGGAACAGAGGCCTTGTCCCTTGTGTAACATCCAAGAGTTCACAACTATGCTGGACAAACACTTTGGTCGCCAAGTAAATGAACTTCTGGTGTGGTGTACAAACAAAGAGATTGGCTGCCCCTGGCAAGGCCCTGTATACCAACTCAGGCGTCATCTGGACCCTTCGTCCGGATCTTGCCAATTCATGAGAGTTTCATGTCCCTATTTATGTGGCGAATCCTACAAGGCCACTGAAATGGAGGGCCACAAGAAGGTCTGCCCACAGCGGCCATACTTCTGCAAATACTGTGGCTGCAAAGGTACGTTTGAAGGAATGCGAATGAAGCACTGGAGTGTGTGTGAGAAATATCCAGTTCCGTGCCCAAACAACTGTGGCTTGTTGGACATTCCCAGAGGTATGCTGAACAAGCATTTGGAAGATGAGTGTGGCCAAAATATACAAAAATGTGAATTTGCTTATGCTGGATGCACTGGAAGTCACAAGGGAACCAGCATGTCCGAGCATCTTGCAGACAACCTGCAAGAGCATTTACACCTAGTGTCTAACCATTGCCTTCGTCTTAGCCAATCCTTACAGCTGCAGAGCTTTTTTGAAAAGGAAATGAAGGCTAAGGATGAAGAAATACAATCCCTTGAATTGAAGTTGGCTCAAAATGAAAATTCTATGTCTTTGCTAGTGAAGAGAGTAGAAGAAATGGAGGATGACGTGGAGGTTTTAAAGACAGACTGCGCTCAACTAAGATCCAATGTGTTTGTGCCTCCGTTTGAATTTGTCATGATGGGGTTCAAGAAGCACCTCAAGAATCAGGAGCAGTGGCTAAGCCCTTCTTTCTACTCGCACGTAGGAGGCTACAGGATGTGCCTGAGCTTGGACGCTTATGGTTCAGAGGAAGGTCTGGGTACACACATCTCTGTGTACGTCAACCTGATGAAGGGTGATTACGACGATCATCTCCAGTGGCCTTTTCGAGGAAAAATCTTTATTGAGCTGTGCAATCAGAGGGACCCTGGGACCAACAATTGGGCTGAGAATATTGTCTTCACTTACGATGCCATTGAGGCGGGGAGCAGAGTGAAGGGTGCAGAGTTGGCTGAGCAAGGCCTGGGAATACCCACTTTCATTAAGCATGCAAACCTTGGCTTAAACAGCACGAAGAACATTGAATACCTCAAGAATGACTGTTTGCATTTTAGGATTGAGAGAGTGGATTTGTTAATCAGGCGTAACACCTTGCCGAAGTCAATGCAGTGAGGGTTTTTTTATTCCATGTACACTATAACTCCCGTATCTATTTTTGTGTCAATCAGAACTTTTTTTTTTTTTTTTTTACAAATAGAATCAAATTGTATCACTACTTGGCTTGCAACTGTATGAGAAACCTATGATGTAAGTAGATCAATTTTTTTTTATTGATTCCATTAATTTGGCATGTGAGTGTATTCAAAATCTTGTAAACACCATAGGTGGTATATTCTGATTACTTGATTACAGGAAAGTTCCCAAAGTTTGCAATACTATATTAACAGTGCTGTATGTTGTCATGGAGTAGCAGAGAAAAAGTGAACATTTTAACAAAACATTTATCATTTTAATGCTTGTTTGATCAATACTTTTTGCTGAGGTTTCAGATGAGCTGGGAAATCAACGTGGAACTTGATCAGGAGATCTCCACGCTGACTAGCCACGTCTGTCGTTGGCATTCCTTCCCCGACCACTCTCTTACAGTAGCCTTCACTGCAATAACAATAACAATGATGAAAGCCAGACATGTATACAACTGTGCCAATGTTACACTGACTGTTCCTAATGTTACCTGACTATTTCATTGACTGGTACACTGACAACTCTCCCATCTAGTGTTTGGACCTCCACTGCACCACCTGTCAGGGCCTTCATCACAATACATCACACATGTCAACTACATATTGTAATATCACACAATGCTTTGATACTGACCATTAGCAATGATATACTAGGCTTATATGTGAGATCAATTCCCTGACGACTAAATCTCGGATGTGGTTTGTCTTTCACTTCGAAAATGATGTCCGCTGATAAATACAAAATTGATGTAATGTTGGTGTTGTTGTTGTTTTTTTTGCAGTTTGTTTGTTTACCTGGAATTCTGTTGGGACCTTGATCACCTTCTTTTGGGAAAGTTATCTTAGTACCTTCTTTCCACCCTTTGTCAACAGTGATAGTGAGAATCTTCTCTCTCGTGCTTGTAGTATGCCCATCTTCATTCAACACCTTGCAATATTTTCATTAAATTGTAATTCATATAAAAATCATAGGCATTTAGAATACCCTAATCTGGTAAAGGGTTTAACACACACAACTTCTTGCATCACATAAATAGAATCTAGCCTGGACAACATGTTCAATGAAAGTGATGGTAATGCTAGCCTGGCATCAGAATGCCTAATTTTTTTTATTGGTATTACTTATTTCATTCTAGCTAGCAAGACAGTATAGTAATTGAAAATCGGGTAACAGATGCAGACCTTCCAACTCGCCCACATTGAGGTGATTTCACCCGCTCACCCGCTAGAGCAGTAGTATCATCCATTTAAAAACTGAATTATAAAGTAGGCGTGGCTAGATTCCGCACTGCATTGTGAGCAACCCCTTTACTACACTTCGTCTGAGCTAAATGGAGGTAGTAGCAGCCAGTGTTGTTTTGGTTTAGGGATTCCAGACTTTCTTAGTTTTAGTTATTCATACTAAAAAAAATATCTTGAATGCTTAGTTTTGGTTTTTTCCCCAAATTCTCCCTGAAGATTTAGTTATAGTTTTTAGTTTTTCTTCAATACCATGTAGAAGATTTAGTTAGTTATACTATCAATTGTCTTAGTTTTAGTTAATTTATGTTGCCTCTCAAATTCTGCAATAATGAGACTCCTTAAAGAAAGTTGTCCATGTAGTTTTTCCAAAGAACTTCAAAAATGACATATTTCTGTGAAAACTTGGGTATTATTAATAAAGTATGGTATTTGTTATGTAGTTTAGAAAGTAATTACTTGATGGGAATTTATATTTTCATTTAATAATGACATCATTCAAGGTGAATTGTTTACAATAAAATTGCTTAGTTTTAGTTTTTGTCATCCACTCTACTGGTAGTTTTAGTTATTATTGAATTTACTGTCTTCTAAAATAATTAGTTTTAGTTTTTTCATGTTCTCTACAGCTTAGTTTTAGTTATTCTTACCAAAAGTAAAATACCCCAAAACTAAGGGGTTTTGGTTTTAGTTTTAGTTAACTAAAACAACACTAGAGCAGCATGCACACACCTAGATAGTAGGGAAGTATATATTGGGTAGAAAAAGAGGAAGTTTTGTGGTTCCATTACTTACATGCACATATGGCTATTAGTTGCTATAAAAGCTATCTCTGATGACTCTCTTAAGAATCTCCTAAAATGTGGACTTGCTTATCCAAAATTACAAAATTAAATACAAGTTGAAGTAGTTTTGTTTTATGATATTGACTACAAATAACAGTAAATAAAACTTGAAATTGTACAAACGGTACACATGTAAGTCTTTAGCCCTAGCTCTACCTTGTGGTACCAGACATTTAGTCATTGGACCTTAACATAAATTTGCATTGGTAAAGAACAGTTTTAATTTAAAGGTGTCAATACGATCTAATTTAAAAAAGAAAAAAGAAGCCACCTCGCTTATTATGCTCAAGCACACCACTAGTAAGACAGCAGCTAGCATTGCCTCACTTTTCGACTGATTTTCATCTTCTTGATGCAGCCATTGAACACTTCCTCCAGAGTTAAAGCCAGATCTCGTTGAATGGGTGGATCCTGTTTAGGCTGAGAACGTCCTTTCAAACCACTAAATGCTGAATATCCATCAGCATCTAATGTGTCGTAGTTGAATAATTCTGTAACAAAAAAAGTTAAAACAATAAATACAAAAATCAAACTGGAGTTTAAAGTAATGATGATGATGATGATGATGATCATGACGATGATTGTGGGGAGTGAGCTATATTAGCAACCTGGGTTTGGGTTGCCAGCATATAAAATACACTGGCTTAAGTGCATCAACTCTTTTTCATTCAAGAGTTCACAAGTCAACTAAATTGCCCATATCTTCCACTACTTTTACTGGAAACAAAAAGATGACAATGATGATGATGATGATGATGATGATGATGATGATGATGATGATGATGAAATAATAATAATAATAATAATAATAATAATAATAATAATAATAATAATAATAATAGCAGCAACAGCAAGGAATCGTGAAACTTTCGGGTCCAAACCATAGCTGATGAAGTCTCTTCAAAGTATTTAGACACCCTCCTTTAAATAAGCTAGCCATGATTGTTCATCGTGTTGTTTTGCCTCAACACAACTTACTTATCATGATTTTACCTGCAAAGGGATTGTCTCCTCCAAAAAACTCCTGGAATACTCTTCTGGAATCGCCATGAAATGTATATCCTTCTAAAAAATCTTGGTCTGATGTTGGAACTCCACCCTTCAATCCTTCTTCTCCAAACTTGTCATACCGTGCTTTTCTCTCCACTATACATACAATGTAATGGGCACAACATTAATAAGGCAACTAAAACGAATAATGCTTTAAGCACCCTATTGTAGCCTCTATTGTGCTACAATTACTACAACTAAATTATGAATATAATATCTGATAGTCAAGCTCTATCGGGAGATTTTATTGTTCCCAGTAATTAAAACAAATTGGGATTACGTATCTCTCACTCAGCAATATGTCTATGTATCAATGGCAGAGAACAAATTAGTATATTGCTGAAGCTAATAATTTCAGGTAAAAGAAAGTAGCCAAACAAATTTGGTCCTATATATACTTTACAAAGCATACAGATTGATGTATATAGAGCTAGTAAAATGTTCTGACTTTAGTCTAATTTTGAAATTATCATGTCGTAAGAACGTCACCCTAATTATATAGCTAGCGGCATTTGTATCTCTTTTCCTGCCTATAAGGTTGCATGGCTACAAAAATTTGCTACAATTGCTACTCATTGTTGGTTTATTGTAAAAGAATGGAACTACTCTAGCTAGTCAAAGCAAGCAACTCACAGTCAGAAAGTACATCGTATGACTCAGCCAACTCATCAAATTTCTTCTCTGATCCAATGCTTTTGTTCTTGTCAGGGTGATATTTCATCGCAAGTTTCCTGTAACTGTCACACAAAAAAAGTTGCAAGGAAGAAATGCGCATTACTCTTTTCTTACGCTCTCTTGATGTCAGTGTCGGAGGCATCTCTAGTAATTCCTAAAACTGCGTAATAATCTTTGCCCATAATGGCAGCTTTACAAAGCAAAGCCCAACAGAGTGACACAGTTGCTACGCGCGGTTGCTAAGCAGAGAGTAGGCGTGGTCTCACCGCGTGGTCATTCTTAGTGCTGATGTCTATGTCCTTCATTTCTTTCGCGTCAAAGCTGAAGTCTCCAGTTACTGGGGCCTATTCTAGCACCCGGTCTTGCGTCTTAGCTACCGTGAGAGAGCTGGAAACTTCAGTATGTTCAAATATTGGCTGGTCCGAAGTTTTAGCGTGTTTACCGAATGGCTGTGATGGAAACGGTGACGATAAGGAACAAAGAAAACTTGAGAAGCAGTTAGCATTTTGCCGTGCTTCAATTGCTGGAAAATATGCGTCTTCTGGAGGTAGCACCAAACAAGTAAAAAATAAGAAAGCTGTGGTGGCTAACAAAGTACCAGCCCCAAGTAAAGCTAAGAAGACTGCTACAACCATTGATTTGGAGCAGTCAGTATCAACTTCTGGCAAAGGATCTGAGAATGCAGCTGGTACTATTACTGCAGGATTGCTGAGATTCTTAAAAAGTCAAAATGCATCTCCTCATATGGTTTCAAAATATGAAGATGTGATTCAAAGGGTGGAGCAGATCATAGCTGCAAAAGTTGATCTAGAGGAAGAGTTGGGACAGCAGGGGGATGAGGTGGGACAGCAGGTGGAATTCAGGCATATGCTGTTGCCACTGGAGACAGGTGATATGGAAATAATGGCCCCTTGTTATAATACTGATGAACCCCTGCCTAGTGGTAATGGCAGTGAGGAAGTAGAAGACACTAACATAAGTGGTGGCAATAAGGAACTAGCAGAGAATACAGACAAAACTGAATTTGATAAATTTCTACGAGATAAACTTGAGAATTTTCCTTTTGAAGGCAACGCTGTCGTAGACGTGGGTAAGAGGGAGCATTCAGACCATGTCGATATCAAGTTGGAACCACGGAACGCTGAGATGCAAAGGCATTACAAAGTGCAAGGGAAGGATGCATCCTGGAGCCTGCCTGCAGTGACTGATATTTTGAACTCCACGGTGGGCGAAAAGAGGCGCAAGTTGCTGTTAGGTTGGGAACACAGGGAGGTCAAGAAACATGGCAAGGCTAAGCACAAGGCATTGGTGTCATCCACTCTTGATTTTGGTTCATTGTTTCATGAGGTAAAGGATAAAAGCACTGTGGGTGCATGCTTGAGAGAGAGAGAGGGAGTGAGTGTGCTCCATAGACAACCTGTACGTTTAGGTAGTGCTTTTATGGAGTAACAGTATTCTATAATCATATCACAATAAAATAAATAACAGCTACATGGTGTGTATATATTATATATTGTCATGTACTTTATATTTAGTGATCACCTCCCCCTATAGGTGCAATACAAAACAATGTTTGGTTTGTTCCAGGATATACTTTATGTTGTAATTTCTAAGCCAGAAACTACTTTTCCTCTTGTTTTAAACAAGCATAATTCAAAGTGTATAAACTCCCGCTATATCTACTTTTTAATAATGCATGCATTCACTGTGTCAGTTTAAAAGCCAAATATGAGATTTAATTTTTTTTCTCTGTTGTCATTTTGTCCCCTTGTCTTGCTGGAGATAATCCAGGGTATCGTGTGCATGATCCATGAGTAATTTCCGAGTGGCTACCATGTTAAACGTCACTCAAAAAACTGATGACTCCATACCAGATTACTTTTAGATGACATTGTACTTTTTCAATTGCTGGTTTAGAAATTTAATTTATATTGGTAATTTTTTTTGTGCATGTGATAAGGGTAGATAAAACGTTTTAGTTCAAGTTTAATGCACTTTTTAACAGTATAAATTCAGGAAGCACTCAGCATATTCCATGCTAGCTTGGATCTTCTGAAGTGCATACAATTATACTAAAACATTGAGTCATGCTGGGTTGTGGTGAATCATTTAGAGTGAAGATAGGACATTGGAATGACAATTCTCTCAAAATTTCGTAGGATGGCTGATTTATCTCCAGCTACTGAGTGAAGTTTAAATACAATATTCCCTAAGTGTCCTGCTATAATGCAAAGCCATTGGCTAATTATACATTGAACATGAATGCTGCTCAGGGTTCAATACAGAGGAAGGAGCGCCCTGGGGTATAACACATCAGAGAAAGGTTTTCTATTAGGCAGAAACATTTCTGATGAAAAAAAAAGAGAGAGAGAGAGAGAAATAGTTTGATTGTTATAAGTACAATATGTTCTCCTCAGTCTCTTAGTCCTCAGTATTGCATTGAGAAATTTCAGATTCAGACACTTCCACTATAACTGCTATAACTTGTTTGTTTTGTTAGAATGTGGAGAGTGTGTTGAAAGATATTGCAGCTAAGGAAGGAAATAAATCACTCATAGAAAAGAGTATTAACTTCTCTGAAGTTAAGTCTTCTGAGCAACTGTCCTCACCAAAGTCTAAAAAATCAATTGCAAAGAAAACTTACCCGACTTCTTCGCAATCTCCAATCAGAGGTGAAAGTGCAGTTACTGGCAAAAGTTCAGCACCCAGTATATCTGGAAAGCTTGAAAATTTAATTCCCCCGAGTGATGATATCAATTCCACCGTCATGCCTTCTATGACGGTGAAGATAGAAAACTTGCTTCCTGCAGATTCCTCAAGACCATCGACAGTGACGGTGAAACTGGAAAACTTGAGCTCTTCAGGCTCCGTAATTTCTACGGTCACTCCCACTACTTTTGATGGGGAGGGCTTGCCTGTCTCTTTCAATGCCAATACAGAGCAACTCTCTTCCTCTTCACTGCACACGAGCGATGTTCATCCAGACTGTCATATGCCTGCTTCCTACAGCGAGTGCTTCATTAACGAATATCAGGAATACCCCGGCATCATTGGCTCAAGTGAGGAAGAGAGATATTCGCACGATGTACCAAGTAACTATGCCACTCCCACCATTACTGCTGATAGCAGCTTATCCAAAGACGTGGATTTGACTGATTCAGAAAAGGAGGAGATGAAGGGCTGGCCGGAGCTCCTCATGCAGAGCGTGCAGCATGTGTTGGATGCAATCAGTGGTGTGCGAGCACTGGAGACTAGAGTGGCTCACATGGAGCTGGGATATGCAGGCACATTTGACTGTGTAGCCAAATACAAGTGAGGACTGATAAGTTTGTGTGTACACAAGTTAGAAACATTCTGGCATAGTAACCCTTTACCTTCTATTATTGGGGGCGTGGGGAAGGAAAGGTCTGGGGTTTTGCTGACAGACTGCTGGGAGTTGCTGATGGAGATTAGACCTTTAGTGGGACGTAGAAACGTATTTGGAAATTTTCCTACAGAATATGGTCTGCTTTGTGTGCCTCTCTTTCCTTAGTCCTTTCAAAGCCTAGCTTTGAAAGGGTGTCCGACAGTATAGGAATTTCTATATGCGGTTGAAGAGGGCCATTCCCGGTAATTTGCTAACGGTAATTGACTGCTGCAATGTATGTGCGGCAGAACAAATTGGTATGGCCATGTCCCCAGACCCTTTCCTTCCCCATGCCCCCAATAATAGAAGGTAAAGGGTCGGCTATGCCAGACTAAGTTGGAAATGGGTAGTACAATTATTGAGAATTCCAACTGCACAATTAAAACAAAATTATCACTGTTTACTGCCACACCCCTCACCCTCCTTCTTTCTCACAACTGACTTGAAGATTGCTAATTGAATGAAGCACCAAGGGTGCGAACCCTCAGCGTTACGATACACTAGCTAGCTATTACAAAGACAAAAAAAAATTTTTTTTTTAATTTGGAGTAGTATAATATGAATAAGCCAATATGTAGCTCATGCAAGTCGATGTGTCAAGCTTGAGCAAGTCAATATGCAACTCATGCAATGAAACGGTAGACATTAATGCTGTCTTCATAAAAGAAGAAGATTAACCAATTGGCACTCACCTCACCAGTAATTCTAACAGGTCCAAGCACTCCGGTAAAACACTGAGAATATAGTGTGATGCAAAATTAATGCGAGCAGCAAGAAATTATTTGCTCGTGAACTTGGCATGCTATAGGGGGCATTACCAACAATGATTGTACAGCCTGAAAATAAATAGCTTTTTTTTTCTGAAAAAAATGTGTAAGTTGAAACGAAAAATTCTGGCAGATTAAAGGGACTTAAAATGTCCAGTCAACATTTTGATGCTTGTTTTAATCTTCGGGAGGTTGCCATCTTCGAGATCCGCTTTTTGTTGTGTGACAGAATGACTGACTGACTGACAGACAAACCGAGTACTGTAACACTCTCACGCAAGCGTGCTGAGGGTTAATGACTGGCTATTGTTGATTATTTCTTTAACTAATTATCTGATCGACTCATTGGTATAATTGTTGTTAATGTTAACCCTCAGCGTGCATGTGCAAGAGGGTTATAGTAGTCGTCCTGTCTGTCTGTCATGCTCTGATTTGGAGTTTACTGACTATTAACTGCTGATTTAGGTATGAATTTACTCAGAACGACAATTTAAGACCTTTTATTATGGTACTCTTTTGAATTTCAGGCTGATTTTTTAGAAAACGTGAAGCTAATACTCTGCAGGGAAACTTTTGTGTGTAACGCCCCCAATTGTCACATCATAAATAATTTCTTGCTGCCTATGGTAGTTTCACTTTATTCCGGGAAACCAAGCACTATATGTGGAGTTTTGCATTGAGAGCATGTCTCTGGCCTGTTTAGCTTCTTCTCTTATGAAGATAGCGTTTACATGTACCGTTTTCATTGCTCGAGCTATAATATTATGATACCTGATTAGAATAATATTATACATTTTTATTTGGTCTGAGATGATTTTGTAATAGCTATAGCTAGTGTATAGTAGCACTGAGGGTTCGCACCTTTGGTGCTTGATTGTTATTGTATTTATGAGAATGAAAGGTTAGTTTAGTGTAATTGCAGGGGTAAACTATACATGATTGACTGGAAAACATCAGCGAAGAAGAAGAGAACTATCGAGGAGTGTTACGACTATCCCTTACAGCTGGTGGCATATGCAGGAGCAGTCAACCACAACCCTCACTTATTCAACTTCAAGGTACACAGAGTTGGAAGGGAGGAGAAAGTTGCAAGGGGGGCGGGATTATAGTCCTCTATTATTGTTTTGTAACCTTACCAGCATTTATATGGTTGAGAAAATCAATTGCTAAATTAGCGAAGATAATTATAACCTGCAAACTAGGTTTTATGTGAGTGGTAGGCTAGCAGAGTTTGCAGGACACCTTTGTGTGTGTGTGTGTGTGTGTGACTGGTATTAATCCCGCGGCTCCCATCCTACACTAACATCGATCGAGGGGGGGGCAGGCTCTAAAGCTCCTAAGTCAGCCGCTATCCTCAACTGGTGGTGCACTCAATCAACTCCATGTGTGCCTGGGCTTCCCAAGCCCAGTGTCCCTTTACCAAGTGTAAGAATTCCCGCCTAGTACTAACCCCACCTATCCTGCAGCTAAGTGGCCAATATTGCCAGGCCCTGGAGAATAAGAGAAGCACCACTACCAAACTATTGCTACCGAACTGGTGGGCTCATTTATACAATGCGTAAAGATAGGACTGTACAGTTGACTGACGTGCAAACAGACATGTCTGCATTTACACATGTGTGCACTCACATACACACAGTACACAGGTGTGAAGACATACAGACATCTTACTGTTTCAATTATTTACACATCACGCACGGATTATTTGTTTACTTGGAAACGAGACAACAGCAATAACAACAAATAGCAAGTACTGCCAGCCACAAGACGAGCAATATGTGTGAGGTTGAATAGGTGATATAGCAATGTGATGGATTCCTTCTTTATGAACAGAATGTGTTATTGTTTGCACGGTATTGAAGTTATCAAAGAATAAATTCTTTGGATCTATTGATACTGTAGTGTCAGATGTAGAAAGATTAAAAATGGTTATAAAAAAAAAAAAAAGGTAGATGTGTTGTAACTTGTAAGCTTACAATTAAGTATCCATTTAATATCTGTCATTGCTATCCTTAATAAATAGCTGTTGATGTGTGGTCTCAGTGGTTCAAGGCTTAGCTGCAAAGTAGTTCAGAGAACTCTAAGTATACTGAGCAGGCTTGTGCCATTAAGTTGAGCTACCTCTCCGTGTTCCATCTCTAAATAGACAGAGACCAGGCCTATAAACTTGCATTACCCTTTGATCATCATAAGATAAGGTTAACTTGCTTTTCTCAGGAAATGAGAGCCAAATTCTGTCACATTAAAGGCATTTTACCCAGTCATTTACTCTAGTGGGATGAATGGCACATTCAAAGATTAAAATGCTGCTGTCTTTGAGATCTGCTGTTGATAAAAAACAAAACAAAAACAATAGCTTACTCAGTTAATTACAAAATTACGAAGATGATAAGCACAAATTAACACACTATCATCTGCACTACTATTATGTAAGTGATAAAATAGATCTTAGAAATATAAAATTATTGATCCATTATTACTTAATAAATTGTCACCACTGTGGATGGCCATCTGTGATATGGTGGACCGTACTGGTAGCTGTTTGCTTTTTTAGCATGCTGTATAGCTTTAGTGGATGTTCTGAAACGGAAAAATGGATTTAAGCAAGACGGGGTAAAATTCTTAGACACATAAACCATCCACTATGTGAATCATTTCATAAAATACTAATCTGCACAATAACGATGATGATTGTCATAATAATAATAGTAATAATAATCCCCCTTTAATAAATAAGTTGATTAAACATGCAGCTCTTTTTTATATACAGTAGAACCATTAGACACTGCACCTCAATTATACGGCAGACTAAATTAATTAAATGAGGGAGTGGCCAAATTATTTTGGAGAAAGGGTTTGTTTTGTTTTTTAAGGAAATCTTTCTTCAAATGCTGCCTGCATGGATAAGTGTGCATGGAGAGGATGCATGTGTGAGGTTACAGGTGAAGTCAGAGTCCACAGTATTCGTTGTGGTGGCATGTAAAGGGCATCACTATGACCCCAACAATCAGATTGCCATTTATCACCTACTAATACGGCCAGAGTAATGAGAAAATCTAATTAGGAATTCACTTCCAATCCATACAAATCAAAACACAGTCTCACATTCATCCTAGGCCACTGGTGTGGCCCAGAGACCTCCAGATGACGTGGTTTGTACCTTCATGTGCTCCTTGCTCTGAAAGGCACTGATTTGGAGATTAATAATGTAATATGCTGGGAAGCCTGTACTCTGAAGGAGTGTCTTAGCTTACGTTTGCTATGTTTGTTTTGTGTTTTGTTTGTTGCTGATGTAACAAATTGAGCAAAAGAAATGTTACATTCTGTCTGAGTCAATGGGCTTGATGAAAAGCCAGTATCAGTGAGTGGGGGAGGAGGGGGAGTGTGGGCGCACCTGTGGCTTTGTGAGTGTCAACCATTTCTTGGTTCACAAGAACTGATAGTCAAACAAAACTAATTAGCAGAATTATCAATACTGTCAGACACATAATATTGTTAACAATTCTAGAATGGGAGTCATTATATAGCTCAAGTTAGTTCCATAAATTAACTGATGTTCTCAGTGACAGTAAGACAAATGTGTTGCCACTCACCTTACCTAACTAGTTTTGTCATTTTAGTTAGTTCTACTGGAGATGTATATTCACAGTCTCTGAGCATACTGTGTACATGCATGTGATGCAAATTACCTGCCACACACATGTACACGATCAGTACCCCCCCCCCCCCCTTTCACACACACACACACACACACACACAGTATGGACCCATAACATGACTAGTTATCCTGGTTATCCAAGCCCTTTACTAACATAACACGTGGCTAACTTGTTGTGTTTGTGTGTTGTCTCAGATTGAGCAGGTGCTTATAGTGATAGCCTACAAAGATGGCTCCCTGGCTGACGTTCACGAGGTGGACAACGTCACATGCAAGCAACTGTGGCCCAAATGGATCCAAAGGTTGCATCAGTATCATGGAATGTTCTCTGAAGACTTATCAGAAGTGGTTTCTTAAAGAGTGACAACAATTAACTTTCTGCAGAACTGGAAGCACAAAATCGTAATTTTTCTTCCTTCCTTCCTTTTATTTATTTTTAAAATCAACATTGCTTTGTAATATGCCATTATTACCACCACTGACATTTTTTTTGATTGTCATCAAGTTATAGAAATTGTGGTAGAATGAATGAATTCATAGTTCGTCTTTTTGTGCTGCTCCTATCTCATCTTCAGATGAATCTCTCCCTCATGTGCACAGGTTTTGCCGATAAAATGAACTTGCTGAAAAGTGAGTCTACAACAACAACAAAAAAGAAGAAGTTATAATACAGAATCTTTACAATCACTTCATGATTAGTTGAATGACAGACAGAAAGATGTATTTTGCCAGCTGTCTTTGTTCTAGAATGATTATGGGGTATATGTCGGAGTAATACTACTTGGACGAGGAAGGGGTGGATTACCAATAAATAGTGAACAGTACTCAAATAACCCCTACAATCATCTGGTGAAGGGACACACAAGTTGTAGCATTACCATGCCATATTATTGGTTGCTATGCAATGATTAGCAATTAAGACCATTAACATGCACAACACATTGAGTGAATGGGACACTGCCTGTGTGATTGACACATTGAATGATAGCATTCAGTGTCAGTTGCTAATTTCTGTTAGAATGTGTACATGAATAAAATATCACTTCATTAGTTTCACGTACAATGTTTGTATATAATTATATTTCTAGGTTGTGGTGAGGAGATCCATTTATCTAATTTACACTCTTGTTGCTGTAAATCAACCTTCTAAACTGATAGTGGGTGAACCTATAAACACTTCTTCCAGTTGAGTACGACAATTCTATCCAGTACACTTCTCCCTCAAGCAACAGTTAATCCACACACCTCCTTCCACTAGGCACCTCTGAAACACTTCTTCCAGTTGAGTACGACAATTCTATCCAGTACACTTCTCCCTCAAGCAACAGTTAATCCACACACCTCCTTCCACTAGGCACCTCTGAAACTACATTGGTACAAACCCTTGTCCTAAAATAGTGCTGGTAAAGTTGTAATTTAAATAAAAAACTTATGTTATTATGTATTTGATTGTTCTACTTCAAGCTATTCTGTTTACCAAACTGTTAAACATAACTTCTCACCTAAAACATCGTATAAAAATACAACCAGCTCTGAGTTACAGGCAGGTTATTTTGGTTCATTTGGTATTATTGAACTCAGCCAAACTTTGGCAGATCTAATTATTGCGACCTCGAACCCACTCCCACCCATGGGTATGTGGCGTGCTCACTGAAAGAGGAACAAGTGGGCTGTGAGTGTACATGTAGCGCCTGAAGGCTTCCCGGATGTGTCTGGGCTGCAGTGCCTTGGGTCTGGACTTGGTCCTGTGAGACTCCTCCTTGCCAGCGACGCTCTCTTTCTCCACTTGCCCAGTGGCTGCAGATCTAGAGCTACTGGAGCCAAGCTATAGAAATACGGTACAATAAAATAGAATGAAAGAGGTTACCAAAAACAACAAACAAACAAACAAATAAACAAACAAAAAAAAAACAAAAAAAAACAATGAAAGAAAAATTAAGTATAACAATATTTTGACTTGCCCTTTCTCTCGCTGTATCCTGAGCGCTCCTCTGTGGAGAGGCTGCACGAAAGAAAGAGTAAAGATTACCAGCTATTTTAATCACATGGCTCTGATTTAATTTGAATGAACTAAGCCAGCAAGTTAAGTCTATACATAGAAAGATGCTACAGGAACGTGCTACAATCAATTTGCCAGTTCATCTTCTTTTCAGTTAATAAACAACAACAAAAAAATCCCACACCCCTATACCAGTACAAAAACTTAAGTATAAAGCTGATAAGCTGCAGGAGGTGACACGTATTTATTGTACAGTATGAAATTATAATCTCAAACTTTTAGTAGTCATTAAGCCTCACATACATACCACATGCTAACACTGTCCTACGTACATGTAGGAGGCGTGTCTTGCACTTGTGCAGGAGACGAGTCCGAGGGCAGTGGAGGCGGTTGCAGCAAGTGAAGATGATTGATCTGGCTGGTGCGAGGAGCCTTGACAACTCTGCAGACCTCCATGTCCTCCTTCACTTGTAAAGCAAGTTCAGTTATCTTGGGGTACCCAAAATATAACAACAACAAAAAAATTTTTTTTCTGAATCAAACAAACAATCCCAATCTTGATCAAATCTGCCATAAAAATTTACTTAAATAACAACAAGAAAAAAGAAAAAAAGAGTCCAATAGATTGGTATGCAGTATTTTTTCTAGTTCACTGACCTCCCTAATTATCTCATGAACGAGTAACCCCATGATTTCAATGGCATCCTGCTTCCAGCTCAGGTCTGATAATGAATCCAATTTCAGCCACGCAACTAACTTGCTGGTGTTTTTATCTACAGAAGAAGAAAAAAAATTACCACAAAGTTGAACACTGTCACAGCATTAATTGACTAACGGAAATTGACTTGTCTGCAGCTGGAATAATGCATGTATTCTGTAGCATCCATGCCAGCAGTGATCCTGTCCATTGCCTGAACTTGTCATGAGCACGTAGAAATCAGTCAGATAATAAAATATAAATGAAATAAATTCTTATGAACAGATTACCTCAAGTCTCTGAAGCACTACCTCCGACTTCTCTTTACTGTCAACTGTAGAGAGAGATATTGAAATCCAAACTCATTGAGAAAAAAATTGACCATGTATACCTATAGCTCGATCCTTTGGACTTAAAAACTCCAGAGAATACTTGGTCTTCTTTTCTTGCACTGGGCTTGTGACATCTTTAATGAGAAAAATGGTATATCAAAAATCAGTAAGAGATGGAGGGGATGGGAGGGAGGTGGGGGGGGGGAGAAGAATGGTTGTTTTCTTACCAAAACTTTCTTCATCTTCTGATGTACTGGTTGATGCTGTGTGCTTGGACTTCTCAATGTGCTGCATGTGATGCAGCACTACTCTAAGCTTGCTCTGAAGATAAATGTAAACACACACACACACACACACACACTCAAAGTTAGCAAGAATATAAACAAGGCCCCACCACAAACAACTAAAGAATCATTATAATGAACTCTCACCATATTTTTTCTGAGTAGGAACAGAACATCCTCAGCATTGACTCTGTCATCATTTCTTAAATGTGCAACTTCTGATGCTTTTGCTACCTGTTACAAAGAAGGGGAAACATAATTACAATATATCCCACTGCTGCCTGGCTCATGGCTTACAATATCTGATACTTGGGACCTAGCCAGGTGCTCAATGAGTGAGATGCTCTCTGCACAGGGTGACTTGACATCACCAAATGTATACCTTTAGTATGGGACCATGTTAATGGGTAAAGATCGCCAACAGTACAAATGTATTGCCAAATAGATGCTCAACACAGTATACAACGACTGTACTTTAGAGGACTTACATCATGCACTTGATCTCCTTGTGATAATTCACTGGATCTTGACCGGACATCTTAACTATGCTCAATTATAATTGTAGTTGTAATAACGTGGGAACCGCTCACCCAAATTATTTCTTGGCCCTGGTACCTCCGAGATAAATCCAAAACCTCACGGAGTCTAGAGACGATTCTTAAGTGTTTGGGAGAGGATTCTCGCGCTCGGAGAGACAGCCTCTCCAGAGGTTGCAGCTTGTAGGCGTGGCTATAGTAAATTACTCCCTAAGAAATGACCACCAGCTCAATGAATCTAATTAACACTTTGCCCGGTATAAGCAACGTGGTTGAGCGCGCTCGCGGTGAGTCTGTATTAGTTCGTGTACTGAAAAGACAGAATTCTTGCTTTGCCCAGTACTAACGGTAGAAACAGATCTCGGCATTCCGACGACCTGAGACTACTCTTATCTAGCCAAGCCTATTAATTCTTCGGCGACCTCACTGTAGCTACCCGCCTGTTCATCCCGAGCTCTATCGTGCGTACTCTGCTTCTGGATTGTGGTCCACACTTGTACCGCAAACAAACGACTTCTAAAGTATTACGGTATATAGCCCCTGTGATTCCAGCACACAACCCAACTTCAGGTCTAACCTACTAGTCTTATTGTTGCTGTACAAGTAGTAATAATAGCTGCACCTATGCCTGTAAACTCAATGGCTTCTCCAACTACTCCTGCAGAGAATGGAAACCATCACAATGGGAACCATCACAGCATCCTGGCTAAGCAGTACAAGGGCGAAAAGACTTTCGCGGAGGTTCTCGCGGAGTTTCCGGGTGAACTGGTGAAGACTCAGAGCCCAAACTTTGTCTGCACTATACTGCCGTCACATTGGCGTTGCAATAAGACCTTACCAGTTCCTTTCAAAGTGCTTTCTCTGTCTGACGTCCCCGACGGGACGAAGGTGATGTTGACAGCTGGTAACGACGAAAACTGTGCTGCAGAACTGAGAAATGCCACGGCCACGTTCAAGAACCAGACAGCGCGCTTCAACGACTTGAGATTTGTCGGGAGATCGGGCAGAGGTGAGTCAAGTGTACCATTGTGTGGGATGAATTGACAGGGTTTGGTGTGCTTTAGTTCTAGATGTGTAATTTGTAATAAGTAAGTTAGGATTGACATGTGGTTGAAGTGTTACAATTTTGTGTGGAGCCTGCAATCAGTAGTGATGCTTGGTGGGTTGTCTTTGTTTACAGGCAAGATGCTGTCAGTCCAGATCACTGTGTTGACTGAGCCTGCTCAGTATTCTACTTACGCACATGCTATCAAAGTCACAGTGGATGGGCCCAGAGAACCAAGAAGTGAGTATGATTTGGTCGTATCATTTTGCAGAATTTAAAAGTATTGAATAATATTGAAGGTATCTTCCTTCTATCCTTCTTATATCTCAAACTCTGACCGAACAAACAAAACAAAACAAAAAACAATGGTGATCTGCATGCAGTACAGTGAAAGCATTAGCTGATTAGTGCTTTAGTTAAGTCAATTGAAGTTATTCTTTCACAGCAATATCTGTGTAGCTCAATGGTCCTATTTTATTGTCTCTAAGGATTAGGACTGAGGGGCTTGTGGTAAATTATTGTTGCCACAGTAGCAGCATGAGTATACCACAGGGAGATATTCATACTCTGTTTGGTATCCTTATAAATATAGTTGATACAATCTGCTTGTCACTGTAAATCTAGTTTACCTCTAGGCTACTACAATTTTAATTTTACAAGCTCATGATTTCCATTGCTTTACTTGAGGCGATTGGAATGGTGAAAGACAATAGACAAAGGAGAGTCCAAGTTTAGAAGCTATTGAAGTTCACATTTGGTTAGCTTTACGACTGAACTCTGTGAGTGAGATCACTCCAAAGAATGATTTCATGATGCTTCTGAGGCACACACATGTGGACTATTACTGTAAATCCAAGTTGATGGCTGGTCAGATCTACGTCTCTTGAACTTTGTCCTCAGTGGTGTGTTCGATTATTATTTTTTTCTTTCTGATTAGGGTAACTGTGAACTGGTGCTAATTGATATCTGTAAATATCACAGATACTTTGATGCATAGAAATTTTAGGTGTTAATAGATCTGACAGGAGGTCTAGGCTCTGATTGGCCAAATAGCTGAGGGTATTTTACCACTTCATTTTGTACTAGCCAGCTAAAGTCAGATTAAATGATTGTGTATATGTGCGTGTAGGAAATCGCAGGTCGGAAGAATGTCGCGACCACCCTTACCTAAGGCCCAGTCCTTACATGCATATCCATGGAGGGCAGTTGCCGGGAATGCCGTTGTTAAAGGACGGAAGAGGAATGGACATCAACGGAGCAGATCCAAGAATGAACATCCAGGACCTTTGCAATCAAGGTATTGAATCAGCCATTGTTATTAGCTGGGCTTTCCTTGAGGTTGGCCAAGTTGCTGTGCAGTGGGTATCCAATGTAAGCTTTGCTCCATGGTGGTTCTCTCCACTGAGCCCACAAACAGCTTGGAGAATGTTGTAACAGCTGTAGTAACCATAAAGTTGTGGAACACTGACTTCTAGGATTGTGATTAAGTTTGCTAATGCTCTGAAGTTTTCTAGCTAGCTCCTTTTTCCCTCTTTTACATTGGAGATAGTTTTAGCATAAGGGTGCTTTTCTTTTTCTTTTTTTCTTTTATTAGTAACTGTGGTGTAATATTAGATGATAGTACTAGTATTGTTATTATTCATTAATAACAAAAGCTGTGCTAGACTGCAGCTTCCTATTGTAAGCTGATTATTAGCTGCTATGGTCTCATTGAATAAATGGGCTGGCTAGTCTGAAGCAAGAGCTGTTTGGAGAACTGCCAGTTCTCTGTGTATTGTATTGTGAAGTCTAAAAAGGAATGTTTTTATACCAGGCACCCACCAAGTATTAAATAGGCAGCTGCTTCAGATATTTAGTGCTTCATTACAAACACTTAGTGTTGCCACCACTTGTGGTTGAGAAGTGTACAGTTGAAGTGCCTGTTGGAATTATTAACTGCTGATTTTTTGAATGTGATGAAATACAGGTGCCTTTCAGACTGGCAATGATGTACCACTTCCTACCTGGGCGCCTTCTTCACCTCACATTCCTGGTGAGTAACTCAAAATTGGGTGTAGCTGCTGAAAGAAGTTTGGTTTGGTGGGTTATTCATAGCTTTTCACACTTGCCTGGTTAAGTTAGTTAATGTACTGCCAGGTGTGAAATATATTGCTTAATGGCTGGGCATTCTGTAATAGTTAATTCCATGCTTGTCCAGGGAATTTCAACAATGTGCTAGCTGACTTTCAATGCCCTTGAGCCAAGAAACTACTTGTTCCTTAGCTGTCCCTTCACATGTACCAGACAGTAAAATGAAGGAAACCGAGGAGAGAGAGGGAAAGAAAAAAAAAAAGGGGGGAAAAGACTGTAGAGAGGGCTCTTCCTCTCTTGTGGGCAATGATCATTGCATGGCTTCCTCAGCATCTGCTGAGCCTGGCATTTATGGATTCAAAGTGGCTTGATTTGGGATGGTTGGTCCATTAGTACTTGTGGGGGTGGCATGTTTAGGGTCTGCATGGAGTTCTATTGGATAAAGGAAATGGCACCAATTAATTTTGTGTTTGCTCCTTGCTTGACATTAGCTCTTCGCTCTCCAGTTTGGCAGTATCCTGTCATCACCAACGCTCCTATTCCTCATTCTACCCACGTGGAGAGTTCGCGCAGCAACTCCGTCACACAAAGCAGCGACTCCATGAGCAATGGCAGTGCCACTCCCCCCACTGCCGAGCACCCGGCGCAGCAACAGCATCAGCATCCACTGGCACTCCTCCACAATGGGGGCAACGGTATCAGCGAATCGGCCAAGTTTGTGTTCCCTCAGAGTGCCATACCTAATGGCATACCCGTATCTCCCGGCATCTTCAACAACACCTTTTTCAGTGCAGCTGCCTGTGCTAGTTCTGGCGTGACACCTGTGACTCCCACTCTGCTAACTCCGGCTGCAGCGGCTATCGAGCCTTACCTGAGAGCTCCCGGACAAGTTTACTCGCCTTTCACTCTGGCTCCACCCATTCCCAGCTCCCTTCCGAAAACTCCTACTCTCCCTCCCCCTTCTCCTCACACCATTGTCGGCGGTGCGTTTCCCATTACCTCCCAGGGACTTCCTACGTCGGCCAACCTCGTGAACTCTGGTAAGGCAACGAGTAGCTACTTGGATGAATTGACGAGATTTACAGGGACTTTTCCTATTTCTCCCTTCACTGTGTCACCAGGTGGCAGTGGCTCTCCCAAGAAGAATAATGGAACGGCAGCAGTGTTCTTCCCCACCACCATCACTGCCAATGGCGATGCCAAGCTGACTATAATGAACGGGTCTTTTGGTCAGAGCCAGTATGGGTTGGGATTGGATGATCCTAACGGAGGCTCTTCTACCAACTCTCCCATAGTGAAAATAGAGCCAAACTCTCATCCACTAGTGGGAGAAGAAGTATAAAAGAAACCTCAGCCACTTTGTATTAGGTAAGTAGTTTATCAGTAGCTCAGTTGGGTTGGTTGCTGTAGTAAAGTTATGTTTGTTGTTATTGTTTACCTATTATTCATGAATTTTTTTTAAACATATGGTTTATAGTGGTATATTTGAGGGTATAGAGGTTTGTAATTCTGAAGTGCCCTCTTGAGTTATGGCCATTAGTACAGTCAAGTCATAGTGCCCACCTAGTATTGGTTAAGGGATAAGGGTTTTTATTTTATTTTTTAAAATTATTATTATTAGGGAAACATGGATTATTGATATAGTAATGTCAGGGTTGCAATATAAGTATTGTCATGTAGTATGGGCTTGCCAGTATCAACTTACTAGTAGGTAGTTTTCTCTCTTGTAGGCATTGTCAGGTACATCCTGGAGTAATCGGGGAGTGAAGGTGTGTATGTTCGTGTGTGCTAGTGTTAACGAAGCTCCCAATTCTGTTGCACTCTACACACCCCTGCCTGAAGCTTCCCAGGGTATGAATGTGTTTTAAAAAAAAAAACTTGCTCCTTGTTTATCAGCTCCCTTCTGTTAGATTGTATTCATAGCCTTGGCAGTTTGCCCAATTCCTTTTCTTATCACACCCCTTCCCTCTCTTCCTCCCCCCCCCTCCTTTCTAGCAGTGAACTCGGTAGGCAGATTAGTTGACTTCTGCCCTGGTTGCTAGGCTGTGAGTGGAGGAAGAGAGAGCTGGGGTGGGCAAGCAGATGGGCCCATTTGCACAGCTAGATAAGATGTAATTTCATATGATGATGTCTGCCTGCTATCTATTTATAGCGCCCACCCATAAAGAAGGTATAATAGTATGTTGTTTTTGTGATCAGGGTTCAGGAAGGGTGGCACTTTAGTAATAGTTTGTGAATAGTATGCTTAATGCTAGAAAACAAGATATCATTTTTAATTTTTTAAAAATGAGTAAAAAAAATTTTTTAATTGTCTGTAGTTCGTATATGTGTATAAATGGAATTTTATGATAATGTAAGAAAGCTGTAGTGTGTTTATGCACATGCATTTTGCTGATTGTTAAACTATATTTCCATTCAATTTCCAGCTCTAAGACATTTACTTTTGATGTTTATTTTTATTATTGCTGTGTCACATTAATTAGGTCCAGTAGCGTACTGGGCTTGTTTTACGCCTCATAACTTCTGAGGATTTCTAGTAATGACTCGTGTGTGTTCTTTCTCTCTCGTATTTATCTGCAGGATGTTACAATGACCCAATTCACTCTAAAAGATAAAGAAAAAAACTTTTAAAAAAAGAAGGAACTCTCGGCATTAATTCTGCTTCAATGAAACACAAGACACAGGCAAGCCATGAAGTGGGACGAGATTATGTGGTCAACTCTAGATCACATGATCATCTCTACTTGTGGAATAAAGTACCAACATTACTGGAGTTAGTATGTTACATTAATATATCATTTAACTTTTTTTTTTGTTTATTGCCTCCAAAATGCATCAATCACTGAACTTTGACCCATCCCATGAAACTTGACATCCACCATCAATCATACAACTTCGAAATACTCTTTTCCATTTCCTCTGCATTGTCATAGGTATTTTTTCCATCTCCCTTTTTTTGATATTTCCCAGCCACCATTTTTTTTTGTGAAATATCTATCTTCTGCATCTTCACCACTATCCAGACATTCTTGTTATAGGTTTGCTCTTCTATTTTTTTTTGTTTTTTTTTTTGTTCTTTTCAAAGCATAAACCCAATCAATTTCTGTTCGTACCATATTATTTTTGTTTATATACCCGAAATGGGTGGACATTTCATGTTTCTAATTTTTCTAAATTTTTCTCCTTTTGCTTAATTTGTGGTGTCCACTGCTCTGACATGAAAATGAAATTTTTGACCTTGAAAAAAAATTCCAGTAATTTTTTCCCCCTTCAATGCTAGAAATTAAGTATTGGCCAAGGTGTAAATATTGTAGGTATTGTGATTCTAGATTTTGGAGAGATGTCGCGTGATCATAAAGCGATTTTCCTGCGTAACAAGAGAGACCTTGATCGTGTCAATATTTGATTTATCAATTCAATGCTCTCAGGCTCAAATTAGTTGATAATAGTGTACGACTTCCCTCCCATGAGTGTTGCTTTAAGTGCTGGAGGAAACTTGTTGGTGGTGGGTGATGAAGTGTAGTCCTGTTTCTTGTTCTACATCTGTTACAATACTACTCTGCAAGGCTACAAAGGTTACTCTAACTGGATGTCCAAATTAGGATAGTAGAAACTTTGGCTCAAGGCCAAAATGATAGGGAAGCAAGGCAAGTGTGTCTGAGAAGATTCATTTTATAATGAAATTTATTGTGCTATACAGGTTTATTGTAGGTATATAGTGGTATCAAGATTTGAGGTGTATGGACTTTTTCACTCTTTCAGCAGCTTTCACTGTGGAAGAATTTCTTGTAAGATGCCTAAATAAAAAAGGGGTATCTAATAGTGAAGGGAAGGAAAAAAAGAAAAATGGAAATAAAGTAATCAGGGATTCTCTAGAAATGTGAGTAGTGAGAAGCCAGATCAGATGGCTGAAGCCAAATGAGATAATGTAGTAGCTTGGCATTGATAAGTCTTCCTGGCTTATCCAGATGGCCCAGCTGGCAACTACAATCAGATAGTCCTGCTCACCACATGTGTGCTGCCTGGGCATCTACTCCTTGTAAAAACCACAGGATTTTGGGCTGACTGCTTGAGGGTTTAAGGGAAAGTACTCAGAAGATGTCCTTGACAGTCTTCCTCTGCTCTGGTGTAGTTCTCCCTTTGAACTCAATAAAATGACCAGTTTTGCTTTCACTCCATTGTATATTGGTGGATACCAGATAATCTAACCATGAACACCAGTGAGAGGGACAAGAACAAACCCCCTCTTCCCTTCAAACCCCATTGAGAAGTAATCCAGAAGAAGCCATGGGACTGGACAGATTTTCATCTGTGCTTAGTTTCCACCAGTGAGCATGAATACTCTAATGTTGTCCCAATGAAATTTTGTCCAGCCGGGTACCAATATTTGAGGGTAGCCGTGAGAATGGACCTGTGGTCAGACCAGCATAGAGCAGAAGTCTAAGTCACATGTTTGTGGGAATTCCGCACTTTGAGGGAAAGCTTCGAAACTGACCTTAACCATTGCCTGGTAAGGTCTATGGAGGGCACAAGTGTGTGCCTTGTTTTCTCCCTCTTTGGCATGGGCAAACTCCATTACACCCAAGTCATGCTGACATGGTGAGAACATCGTTGTTTGTTGTTTGGGGTCTGTGAAGCATCCATTTTTACCATGTACTGGTAGACTTACATTAGGCACAAGACCAACTCTGACTACTTTTTCTTTAAAAAAAAAAAAAAAAAAAAATTAATAGTTACGTATAGAGTGTTGTTGATGACTTAACCTCACTCTTACAGGGGAAAATGGACTACTTTGGAACACCTGCCAAGAATACTAATTGCATGCAAGTGGTGTACGTTACCAAGGGATGTTGTTTGCAGCCAATATAATGTTGTAACCTAGTGCTAAAGATTGTTGAATTCTAGCCTCATCATAAAAATTAAGAAATAAATCCATTAAGAATGACTCAGTTGCACGGCCAGCACTTTTTATATTTATCAAATGTAGTGTCATAAAGTTAATATCCTTATATTAAGCTTCTGACCCAATAGAGGTTGTTAGTTACTGTTTCCATAACAAAGAGTTTGACCATCTGTGGTTGAATGGTGTAGAGTTACCACACATCGACTCGTAATCGAGTTAGTCATAGCAAAGCAAGCCTTCAGAAGCACTTCAAGTAGTCTGGCGGACCAGCTGACGCAGGACCTCACACTACAGCACCCATTGGCACATATTAATTCAATATAAACAGTCATCACTAGATATTGGAGTGAGATCACTTGTAACAAGATGGGACATGCAGGATGCCACGATCAACTTAAAATCTTCAATTTTTGTCTTCTGCATGTGGAAGCAATATACATTGGTGTTGTTATGGGGTGAAAGCTAAACTCAAAACATGTCACAAATAAATAGAATTACTGAAACAACTGCAGCTTCACAAAGTTCATGTTTGTTCTCGCTCAACCCTCCCGCTCAACCCTCCCGGAGCAATCTGGCCACAAATTTAGGAATACCAATTAGACAGTCATTTGTCAAGAATGCTTTGAATTTTGTGTTATGTTATGTGCTTTTATGTAAAGAAGAAAAAAAAGAAAGACAGAAAAAAAATAATAAAAAAAAATCAGATGAGTAATGTCTGTAGTGTCAATGAATTTGGTTAGGCTTGTAGAGAAACTGATGATTATGGGCTGGAGTATCAAGTAATGTGAATTAGCCAGGTTTGAATCAAACGAGCATCTGTAGATGAAACTTATCCTCATTATTTTCACCAGTAGCCAATGGTAGTTCCAGTTTTGTGGTCAAGATTATTTCCACCAAGGTTGAAGGTAGGAGGTCTAGGCTTCTGTGGTCTGTGGCAGTGCATTTACCACTTCCAGTGGCTGTGGTGGATCTTGCCAGAGTTTCCCTCCCAAACTAACCAGGTTCTGGCCAAACACCTGGCTTGCTGGTGAGAGTTGGGATGGGAGACAATGGAGGCTGATTCTTATCTTGGGGTTTAGCCAAACCTGTTAAAGAAAATAAAGAATAATAATAATAATAATCATATAAATTATAATAATGATTAATGATGATGGTGATGATGATGATGATGATGATGATGATGATGATGATGATGATGGTGATAATAATAATAATAATAATAATAATAATAATAATAATAATGATAATAATAATAATAATAATAATAATAATAATAATGATAATAATATAAAATATAAACATATCAAAAATATGAGTACACATATATTAATCTATACTGTTAGGCATAACAGGATGTAGTATGTGCGCAAGGGTGTACTAGCCAAAGGACATACCTGTCATCAGTGCTGCTACAGTTGCTATCTGACTGCCACTGAATACAGTTAATTTGCTGTACATAATTGCTGGTAATTTAGATACACTTGCTTATTAATCAAAGTCCATTAGTGTGTGGGTGGAAAGCTGGAGCAGACAAATGGGGCCTGCTACTCATAATTTTGATTGATACAATAAAGCCAGCTACATGAAAACTAAAATGCACTTCACTGAACAGAAGTTTGCTGCCAAGGTGGACAGTAGCAGAACTGAGAGCTTTCTCACAGTATATTGTGCAATTACAATGGGAAACATAAGTTATGAAATCCCCACCTCACTTAGTTCTTTCAAAGCAAAGAAACCCATGCAATGGATTATTCCATTTGGTTACTTTCCTTCTTTTTTTTTTTTTTTTCTTTTTTTTTTTGGAGTCTCTCAGATATCATTGAAATGACTGTGGCTTTGTACCAGACTTACTCAGCTCAGCCAGTGCAGTGCACGGTGGAGGGGGAGGGGGGTGGGGGGGAGAGAGGAATTGGGATCAGATGCAAGTGATGCTGCTGCTATGGAAATTTTGAACCGTCAGCTATTTGGATATCACAGCTCTTGTTCAGCTGCATGCAGTGCATTACTACTTGTAGGTATTCACTCTCTCCTGTTTACTACTAACAATTGCAAAATATTTAGAAATTATTTTCAAAAAGGAGTCATGTGTGTGTGCATCTGTAGTAGTTCTTGGTAATTTTTTTGTTTGAATAATATTTAGGTAGGGACCATAAGCACATAGGGAAGTCCAAAACAAGTGAATCAAGTGGCAACGCGCGATTCATGGCGCGGTCATTTTGGCATCTCGCATTTTTTTGCTCGCGAGAGCCAGTCTATATTTTACGAGCATGCGCGATAACATTTTTGGCGCCTGTTTCCCTCCAAACATTCTTGCATCTACAACGTCGCCATGGCTGCAACTTCAAAGAGAAAATCTCTTTTTGAGCAGTTTGCATATAATAAAAGAAAAAAAGTACTCACCATTAGTGGGATTAATGGAGTGCATGATAATGAATTTAAAAAAGACTGGGAATCCGGCTCTGGTAGCATTAGTAAAAGTAACACTCCAAATAAAGATCACTCTCCTGCAAGAGTGCCCGAGACTCCTGAATCAGAAATTTCAAAATTTTCCTCAAAAATTCCACCTGTAAGCAGCAGAAAAGACAACAGGAAAAGAAAAGCTAGAATATCAAGTTCTTCAGAAGAAAGCTCTGAGCAGTCATCCTCTCCAACAGTGTCCAAAGGTCTCCAATGCAAAGGTTCTCAATCTTCTAAAAAAGATTGCTTCTCACCTGTATGTAGCACTTTACATGTTGGCCCAAGGAGATTGTTTTTTAGAAATCAACGAGAGGACAAATTTACACATGGGAAGCCAATTAGAAAGAGGGGCGCCGCGCTGCTGCTTGAAGACAGTTCCAACTCTGATGAGGATCTTCCATCAACGGGAGGTACCAGAAGCATGTTTATGATTAACCATTAACAATAAATAAATAAATGGATTAAAAGCCAAAGTAGGATGGATGTGATCTGGTTGATGGGAAATAGGAGGTGGAGTTTTGTGATGACATGATTTGTGTCTTGCAGCTTGAAATCCCCTTCCTCTGTGCCTGCTTTAAAGTTATACCACTCTGCTTTGTCACTTGGTAATGGTGGAAACAATGGTTCGCTTAAAGGATCAGTTTTCAATTTCATTTTTGAAGTATTAATTTTAGCAACTAGGAAAGACAAGTCACAGTGCTTGTAATAGTGAAAATGGTTCGCACACTTGGCACTAAATTAACGTATCTGAGCATTTGACCACACCTACCAGTTGATCCTTAATTTGTTTGTTTGTCTGTTAGATTTTTATTTGCGAGTTTCCGAGTTTCAATACTCAGTAAGGGACAGGTTTAAGTGAGCAGTACATTTAAGAGCTGTGTTTATTTCATTCTGTAGTAGCTAACTGGCACATATATGATGCTCCAACATGAATGACATTCATTATATTCTATTGTTTCAATTATTTCATTATTTCGTCAGTTGTACACTGTTCTCAGTCCTTAGTAATTGGTTTAATTTGATGGCAAAGATTTGATAATGAAATCTAATTAACCCTGGTTGGGGGGGGGGGGGTGCATGGGGAGAAGGTTATAGTAGTCGTCCTGTCTGTTTGTTTATCACACTCTGATTTTGGAGATTACTGACAATTCGTACATTTAGGTATGAACTTAGAACAATGATTTAAACCTTTTATTGTGCTATTTTGGGCTAATTTTTTGAGAAAATGCAAAGTTGTCAACTTCGCTTTGGTAGTAGCCTTTTGTGGGTGATGCCCCCTATCGTCACGTTGTAGTCACGTGAGCTAATAATTTCTTGCTGCCTGCGGTAGTTTTACTGTATGCTGGGAAGTTAACCGAGTGCTGGGAGTGGAGTTTTGCATTGAAACTATATACCAGTGAGTGTCTCCTGCATGTGTAGCATATTCTCTTGTGAAGACTACATTAATGTGTATCGTTTTAATTGCTTGAGCTATATTGATACCTATTAGAATAGCCAATAAATTATTCTTTAGGTCATACCCAGCTAATGTATAGTAGCACTGAGGGTTCACAATTTTGGTGCTTCATTTAATTGATTTATTTTTGATTGCTAACAGGCTGTATTGCATAGAGAGGAGTAAGTATGATAGGAGTAAGTTTTAGCCTTGATAGTTTATTTCTGACACCATATTTTGATTACGTACTATAGCCCAGGTACTTCTTAAACTGTGTAAAATGTTGTTCAGTCAACCCATTGTATTTTTGATCATATGAATAGAGAGACCAAGGTGTCACACAGGATTTTATTTTGGGGTTGGAGACATTGCTGTACTTACCAACACCCACTTTTAAAACCCACACTACTCTGATGCATTATGCTTATATGAGAGTGTATATACTTCACTCTGATCAGTGTTTTGTCACATGCATGATTCAAATCTTACTACTCATAAAATTCAGCTTTATCGTTTAAATTCCAAAAATTCTGTACAAATTCATTTTTAACTACTACGTTAATACTTACAAGTGAACATAATAATCTTATTTTTTGAACTTATCGTAGTATTGAAAAACTGAACAGTTTTTCAATTTTCAGTCATTTTCATTGTTCAACTGATGAAGATCCTACGAGATTGAAACGTCTTGATAAAATTAAACTTCAATGCTACGATAAGTTTAAAAAAATAAGATTATTATGTTCACTTCAAAAAATTCTGGTGGGAGGGGAAGGGAATCCCATGGAGCCCCTTCCTCTACGAAATCCTACTATTACACAATTTCTTTCTCAGCCTTCTTTTACTCATTAGATGTATTCTTTCTCATAGCAGTACCCCTTAACAGTATAAATACAGAATTGGAGTGTTTGTTTGTTTGCTGGCTGGTTGTCATAGCTCAGTGGCAGAGCGCTTGTGCGTTAAGCAAGCGGTCCTGGGTTCGATTCCCGGTGGCGACCAAATATTTTTTAATTCTGTATTGTTTAAGAAAGCCTGAAAGAGAGAGAGAATACATCTAATCCTACTATTATAAATTTTAATCTAGACAATACAATATAATGTTGCAGAGTTTTAAATTGGAATGGGTGTTTTTTTGTTTTTTTTCTTATTTACTTTTCTGTTGGGACCTAATTATATACAGTTCTCCAGATACCATTAGCCTTGTTGTGAGCACACATTTGTTCAGTCAGTCTTATCTGTGATCTTCAAAGAGGGAAAGCAGCAGGAATTGATCCTAGTTATAGGATTGTAGGGTTTCCTGGTTCTGCTAATTCAACCACCAAACTGATTTAGCTGACCACAGCATTGGTCGTGTGTCTGTGAAAGGGTTGCCAGCAGTCCTGTTGTCAACTATTATTATTATTATTATTATTAGTAGTAGTAGTAGTAGTAGTATTACTATCATCATCATCAGACTCATTTATTGTCTTTTATGTTAGGAAGATGATATATTATGTTAATGTTCTATAATAGTAAATATATCTTCCTGTTATTATAATAATAATAATTATTATTATTATATTGCTATTTTTATTGTTAATTTTTGTTATTGTATTGTTGTTGAGAACTGTAGTTGTGATATGATTAGCAAGTCATTGTTAATGGTAAAGTTGTATTGTATTACTGCGTTATATCCAGTCGATCACTGAGAATCATAGAGGCCATATAAGGTCAACTATTTTAAGGCAGTCATCCACACCCAATGATGTACTTTAATGTTGGATAGCGCCCTCTATTTGGAAGTAGTACTTTGGTATGGATTCATGTTAATAAGGCTATACATAATATCAGGATGATTTTAGTTGGACAATTCCAAGTACACATTACCACGTATCAACAAAACTGAAAATTGGCAGTTTCTAAATGTAAATAAGGCGGAAAATATTTAGAAGTCTTCGTGTGCCATATATTCACTGTAAATATCATTTAATGTGTTGGAATTTTCTCATGTATAAATTATTAATTGGCTTGGATTAAATTGCTCATTTTGGCTGATGAGGCTACCCTGAAACACTGTCCATAATTTCAATTATACTGTGGGATGGTAAGAGGATTTTAAGAGTATTGATTGGATAGTGCCAAGAGCTAGCACAGTTTGGTGGTTGGTGCAAGCCAAGTGATACTGCTTTTTGCCTTCAGCTTGTGCTTCTCTCCATTTCATCCAGATGATGCTCATGATGCTGGCTCTTGTCCATTTTTCTTTGCTCAACTCTGATCAGTTAATCACTCGTTGGCTCATCACTATCTAAAAATCACTACTGCTGGCACAAATTTATTATTATTATTATTATTATTATTTTGTGTTAGAATAGGAGCATTCTTGTGTCAAACACAGTGACATGTGCAGCATGGGCATCTTATTTGAACCTAAATTACAAAAGTCATACTAAACCTTATTTATACGTAGTAAAAGATTTTTTTTTGGTAAATTGTTCATGTGTAGGGAAGAGGAAGACGAAAAAACAAAACCGTGTCATTTTATCCAGCGACACTGAAGGGTCTGATGTAGGAAGTATAGCAAAACCAGAGCCAGTGAAGATCCTTCGAGGGACAGTCAATGGCGTCATCAGCAATAGAGGCAGTCATGGAAAAGGCAAAGAGAATCGAATTGTTTCAATAGGCAGAGAAACTGTATCTTCATCATTGCCATCGCAAGCTAGCATCAAATCTGTTGAGACGACGCAGTCCAGTCCACAATGGCTGTCGTCCAGGCTTGGCGGACCCGTTGCGAAGGACAAGTTGCTCAAATTTGCTTATGAAAAGAAGCAGCGCAATGGTTTATCAGGCAGAGGCGGTATGGCTTCTGCTGGTGAGAGAAACAGCTGTTTTGTGGCTGGCTCGGCTCACAGGAAACTGCCGGCTCCCACCATTTCTAGTGAAACATCAACGGAGGAACTATCAGTGTGGCCACGCAAAATTAATAGCATTGAGTCCCTGACCACAGAATCAGAAGGTGGAAAAAGCTCAAAAATGGAACCAGAATCGGACTCTGAGCCAATATTGCCCCAAAGACGCCGAAAGCGCAAGGTTGTTGTGGACGAGTGGGACTCGACTGACGAGAAAAACTCCGTAAATGGCAACAAGAATCTTGCTTCTTCTGAGCTCTCGATGGGTAGTGAGGAAGAGCTGGATGATAGTGGCCACTCTGATTATGTGGACTTTACGAATGAGCAGAAAAGGAAAGTAATCAAATTTCTCAATGGGAGCTCTGTGGAGGAACTGGTAGACATCCCGGGATGCTCGGAAATGAAAGCTAAGCTTCTGGGTGACCTGCGGCCATTCGGTGGCTGGGAAGAACTGGTAAGTGTGAGGTACCATGTGACTTGAGCCAATGCTGATACATGCATATATTATACAGGTAAACTCGATAGAATCCACTCTGTCTAAAGGACTGAACTTTGAAAGGGTATTTCTATATGTTGTTTAGTTGTGGTTTTGTGTATGTGAAGGCAACTTTGCGTGTTCTGAACTATAGGTGGTGGAAGGCTGTCTGCTACTGTTGAAAGAGAGGGAAAGAGTAGATGTTTTGCTGTGCGAATGTCTGGCCATATCAGATTCCATTCATCAGTATTTATCCAGTCTCAAGCAGGCATCCGTGAGTCAGTTCTTTAGCTATTGTACAAAGTTGCCATCAATTGTTCCAGGTCTCCAAAACAACCTTTCATTGTTTTAGTTGAACAATGGTAGTATTAATTATTACATTTTACAGTAACCGACTATTCACTTTTCAGAAGTCATCTCTTAGATTAATTATCTTTTCCAAAGAGACTCATGTTTCCATTGATCTCTGGTATATTTGTACAATTTTATGGTAATCGAATTAATGTTCAATCAAAGTGAAGTGTGAAGTGGATTCAATACTCTCACTTGTAACAATAGCCCAACCACAAGTCTTTGTAAAATTTAGTATGGTTTCTCTGTACTCCTCACATCTGATCAGATAACCTTCTGCTAATGAATATAGTTTAGGTGATGCAGTATCAGGGGCATCTAATTATGTGATATATTTAATGAGTTTCATTCAGACCAACTTCAAGTGACACCAATTATTATTATCTGATAAAGCATTTTTCAAATCTGCAATTCATAGCTCCTGCTGCAAAGTTCGGTTGGTTCAAAGACCATCTCCCATTAGTCAGAGGAGAAGGTGTTATACTAGTTTGCACAAAGCCAGCTTTATGAATATTTTGAAGTTGTACCATGCCCATAGGCACCTGAATAATAATATAATATTCTTATTGTAGCTGTTTTTGCATTGACTGTTTTGCATTGGTGGTGGATTCATACAGCTTGAGATGGAAACAATGGAATGTGAATAGCATACTTCTCACTTAATTACTTCACCCTACTGCTGCTGACTTTTGTGGCACTTGGTTGGATTCACTAGAGTAGCCCACACACTTACCCACCAATCTTGTTGGTCAAGGCCAAGGGTACTAGCACATCTTCTTTTCTAAATATGGATCCTGGAGAAACTTGACTGTAGATAAAAAATCAAACCTCAGACTAATGTAATTTTAACTTTAGATAGTTTTATGCTTATCAATTGTGTCTGTATTGATGCTGAATCATTATGAGTCCATAGGCTTAATCAAGAATGCACACTGCCTCCCCCCCCCCATTACAAAAGTGTGGCTATAATGGGGAGATGCACTCTAATTGAGTTCATGTTTTAAATTGCAATAATAAATATCAAGTAGATAAAGTTTTGATCAATGACTGTGTGACTATGAAGTGTTGAATGGAACCATCTAATAAAATGAGCACAGATAAATGTTGTTTTCCAGCTCTGGAAATGTTGCCAGTAATTATGACATAATCATAGTGGGAATTAAAATTTATGCCATGTAGTATTAGAGGGAGTAGTTGTTTAGGTGGTACCAGTGTACTGATTATTATCAATCCATAGATGGAGGGAGGAAGTGACACTTGGAAGTTTCATCAGCAACCTACACTACTCAGTTCACAGTAAGTGATCTAAATGTGTTTCAGGGAAAACTATGTAGCACACGCACACACACATGCATGCACATGCACACACCCATATACATCCATGCACACATACATATCCATGTATACATATGCATCCACACACATGCACACCCATATATACACACACATGCGTGCACAGACACTCATATCACAATGTGCATGAAAATATGCCAATATCTGCTTTAGCAAGTTTGAAAAATTATTTAAAAAAAATTGTATTATCATAATAAAGTGTTGTAGTTGTTGTTGTTATTATTATTATTTATATTAGGCTTTTCATTGATCGTAGAGTTGTATTGAAAACATACCAGTTGATAGGTGTAAACTGGCTGGCTCTGCTGCACGGTCGCAACCTGAATGGAATTCTGGCAGATGAAATGGTACGGTATAGGCGAGGAAGGGAGTGAGCGGTTCAGGTATTTAGAGGAAATATGCTAAGAATAGTATTTTTGAATTGGACACATGAGAATGGGTGGATTAAAAACGGCATCTTTGATACGGAAATAGATATGTATATTAATGTGTGTGTGTGTGTGTGTGTGTGATATCTTGGGTCTTTCATTCCATCAATAGCCAATCAGGTAAAGTAGAGTCACTGAACATGGCCAACATGGCCGGTGTAGTTGTTTTGTCTTTGCTGTATAGAGGACATGATGTATGTTTATGGTCTACATTCTTGTGTGTCATGGCATTAAGGGTTTTGCAAGGTTGTACTTAGTGAATAGAAGTTGCAATATTGTGTAATTATTGCAACATAACTCTCCAAGATTAAGATTTTTTACTTTGCAAGATTTATATCAATGTTAAATTTATTTATAGATAACAGCTATAGAATTGAACAATAAACTTTTTTTGTTTCCTGTCATTGAGGCTCACACCTCCTTTGTGTTTGAATTGTGTGTGTGTTTGTGCCTGTGCGTTTGTGCGTGTGTGTGTTTGTGCATGTGTGTGTGTGTGTGTGTGTGTGAAGTTCTGGTGGAGGTTTACTCTGAGAAGGTTGTCAGTTAAGATAAATACTAAGCACTGGTGATAAAAAAAACTACAAAAAACAATAACAAAGAAGCCCCATGTGTCAATAAGTGCATTCCTGATTTATTAGTTCACAAGAGAGGAGGTTGAATTTGTCTGAAGGCATTTGGCATTCTGTCAACTGTGATTGCTGAACGAGCTAAATTATATGGTCTGCTCTGAGAAGCCACCCTTAAAACACCATATGTACAAAGTTACCACAAAAGAGATAAATAATTGAATTGACCCTTTGGTGCTAATTTGTAAGAACCCACACTAATTTATATTAGCTGTAAATATCTGAATGCTGCTGCTAATGAATAGAAGCTACTGCAAGTTGGAGATGCATGACAGTATTGTACCTTACCAGTGTGTGTAACACAAGGTTTTTGCTATTTGTGTTATGGTCATACACTATTTATTACATTTAAGCGGCACACTGCTGGTACTGACTGCCACAGTGAAGGGTGGTAAAAAACCTACTTACAACACAAGTATTGTCTATAATGGGGTTCATACTCTATCACATACGATTCTTCCTTGTAAGCTTGTACTTAAATATAATTATTAGTAAAAGGTAAATACTATTTCTGCTTTGTTTTATTTAATATATATGTCTAGGGACTTGGAAAAACAGTTCAGGCCATTTCTTTCCTGGCTTACCTTAGTGAGAAGGGTAGTAATGGACCGTTCCTGATAGTGGTGCCTTCATCTACTCTAGGTGAGGACTCGGGCTAGCTGTTAATTTATGATGTAATTTGTTAACTGACTGTTTGGTGTGCTCTGTGTGGGCATGTCTGTATTGCAGAGAACTGGAGTCGGGAATTGAGAAAATGGTGCCCCAGCCTCAAGGTAATGCTCTACTATGGTAAGTGGTGTCAAGTGAAACCATTTAACTTTTCAATATGTAACAACAACAACAAAAAAGAACCAGTATTAAGATTTTTTTCCTTCTTAATGAGTCTTTTAAATAATTGACCTAACTACTCAGCCGAATCTTCTTCACCTAGCCAATTTGTCGGGAATCGTCTAGCAATAAATGGAGCTTGCAGCACCATGGGATGTGAACTTACATCTGGGTGGCTATGACCTGCTGTACTAGAGAGTGTGTGGTTTGCTGGGAACAGACTGCTACAATTAATTGCTATTAATTGTCTGCCAATTTATTGTTGTTTTTTTATTACAATTGACAAGGTTTTGTTTGTGTGTATGTATGGGTGTAATGTTACTCTCTAGGTACGGCTGAAGAAAGACTTGTGTGTCGATCTCATGTTCTTTCTGGAGAAGGTCACCAAGTCATTCTTACCACGTGAGTCCACTATTGTGAGCTCTCTCTCTCCCTCACACACACCTTGTTAATTCTTCCTCTGTCTTTCCCTGGACGCATGTCTAACTTGCATTGTATTGCGGTGGCAACAGCTACAATATGTGTATCAGTCAACTCCAAGATCGCAAGTTCTTCCAGAAGCTGTCTGCAGAGTGCCTGATACTGGATGAAGGACACATGGTGAAAAATATGACAAGCCAACGGTATCGCCATCTCATGAAAATCAAGGTTAGTCATGTCTTTCTCACCTCATCACACACACACACACACACACACATACACACACACACACACACACACACATACACACACACACGTCCATGACTTTAGGTAGATGTGCAAGTGCTTTACTGTCCATATATTGTCAAGAGATTTCAGGTTCAAGTTGATTGTTCCCATGTTGCATTGTGTGTTAATTTGTTTGGCACAATATTGTTACTTTTATGTCAAATGTTGTTTAGAAATTTTTTTTAAGCTTCTCAAATGTAGTTAATGGTGTTTTATAAACATTTGGCTTCTATAAAACCTGATGACAGGATTTTAATAATGTGTTAAAATTCTTTCTTTTGTAAGAGGTTCAAATTCCTGCACAGTCTAGCATTAATGTATGTTCCCACATTAAAATATGCACATAAATATATATTTTTATTGCACTTGTTCCAGCCAGAGACTGTGTAATTCTAATTGTAGATCAATTCTAATTGTAGATCACCAGTGTCAACTTTGCCAATAGGATTATCGCTCTGTTCATTTGTAACCCATATAGCAAGCTCTCTCACTCTCTCTCTTCATTAGCTCATTACTCATAGAAATTGAATGCTGAGAATATGGGTGAAGTTATGAATGTGTGTTTTTACATCTTTTATGTTGTTTGATAATCGTATGGCTATGACTCAGTAGCGGTACTCATTATTAGTGCCGAAACACACTACTGGTATAGTCAACTTTATTTGTTCAGAAAATATAATTATTTTTAAGCAATTGATTAATGCATGATACTTGCATAATGTTGTTGGCTATTGGTCTCTTTGGTTAGAGTTGCTTGCTTTTATGCACATATTCTCCTAATCTTTATGACTGCTCAGTTTTTGTGAATCCACACATCCAGTAATGTGCACTGAACTACATTTGACTTCAGCTTTAATTAATTCTATTGCAATAATTTAGTATTTTTAACATTTCAATTAGCCAAACATAGTGACTATAAATATCAAAAATAGCTGTATATAAACATGTGTGTTATGATGATATTCCAAGTTGTGACCTGACCATACTAATATTGTATTGCTTCTGGCAGCTACGTTTTTGTAAAGACAGCAAGAGGTGATAGATAGTTTGCAATGAGTGTGGTTAGTGCACCAGTGCCGCCGGAATTATTTGATTTTTTTTGTTATAAATGACTTGGTGAGCTGCTGGCTGCTGGCTGGCTGTTTCTTACTTACTTTGCTTGAAGGTCTTCACAGTAAACATTGGTTTGGTTGTTTGAAGTCATTTATTGTGTATGGCTCAATGCAGGAGCTTCAAAGAGAGACCTTTACTGCCTGGAGTTTGGATTAGTCACTGAGTCTCTGTGTGTGTGTGTGTGTGTGTGTGTGTGTGTGTGTGTGTGTGTGCATGTGTGCATGTGTGGTGTTTATTATTATCATTATTATTATCATTATTATTATTATTATTATCATCATCATCATCCATTGAACAGTGACCATGCTGATAGTAGCTGAGGCAGGATGAGTATCAAGTTTTGAGTGACCTCAATGAAATTGTTTTGCTAGTTAAGTTTTGTATCAGTGATAATAAGGGAACCTAGAGAAGGTTCTAGGTTCTGTGTAGCTTCTATCTCCGTATTGAGAAGCATTTCCGTGGCAGTATGAAACGAGAGTACAAACTGTCCTTGCATCTTCACCATGAAGACACTTTTTGCAAATAGCTAGATTTTTTCCTTGATGTAAGACTTGAAGGCGGTACAATTGTGGTTCTACTCATATTTCCTGAAGCTTCCTTGAGTGAAATGTGGCAATTAGGAATGGTAAGAGGAATAATGACAAGGACCATAGTGCCAGCAGTGATGTTTGTGGAGACAAAGTCTGAACACAATGCAGTACAAAACTGATCATACAGTCTGTCAACTCCTGCAGACTGAACTCGTGAAGTTCACAGGACTGTACCAGCTATTTCAATATCACCATACTCATGATGTGTGACCTAAGTCTTGGGGGAAAATAATCACATATTACCCAATCTCATCGAGTTATTCTGTTCATTCTTCACAAAACAAGATTTTGAATGTGATTTTTTTATTTTTTTTTGCCACTGTCCCTTCATTAGGCTTGGACTGTGCTCTCTGGCAGAAGGGTAAGAAGAAAAAGAAGGGGAATAGTGATGAAGTGTGAAAGCCAGCCTCTGGTACACGGGATAGTGGAGGATACATGGATACATGGGGATACAGTGGGTCCATGGGGATACATGGGAATACATGGGTCCATGGGGATACAGTGGGTCTATGGGGATACATGAGTCCATATGGGGATACATGGGAATACATGGGTCCATGGGGATACAGTGGGTCCATGGGGATACAGTGGGTACAGGTGACAACTTATCAAGTCTTCCATTGACCAAGGACAATAGATGGAGGTTTGGTGGTTGTGTCTGTTGTGTGCTGTCAGGAAGGTTCTTCTCTGACTCTGTGATTCTTTCCCCCAATTGTTCAGTCATGGGGTTAAAAAATAAGTTGAGTGGTTGAGCTGCGGCTGTGTTTTTGGCCTCCATGACACAATGCGAAACGACGGGATGTGTTGCCATGGTAACATCGTGATTCTAATTAGCAGCAGAAAGCTACCGCCGGTGGGAGACTGGTAGTGGCAGACACAATTTGTAAATGGGAGTCAAAACATGTCACATCTCTCAGAGCTGTCACTCAAAGTGATAATTCATGTACTCCAGTTGGAACATACTCTAGCAGACTAATTGTCTAATTGGTTGGTGAGGACAGGTGCCCCAGTTTGCATCAGGCTGAGGAGAGGTTAATTATGTGTGTGTGCATGTGTTTGTATGTGTGTGTGTTTGTTGGTGTTACTGTTTGTATTACTGTTTGTATTATAACCACTTCACTCCAGATCTTGATGGCCTATAGTTTTGAAGCTTCTACTACAATCTGTTATTGTTGTTGTTGTCGGGTTGTAGCACCTTGGCCTCCATATGTTTCTGAATAGCTTAATTGAATTTCCGAGGTATTTTAGGATAGAATTTAGGAAGAAATACTTGATACATTAAATATGTTTTACCAGAAAGGCTATGATGTCCTAATATATACTTCCAATTATGCATTGCACATCTTCTATGTTGCAAAACAATTAATGTTTTGCACAATAGTTGGGTCGAGTTTCTGTATTGCACATAAACTAGTTATTCACTTCAAGTGTTATCATAGATTGCTCATGTGATTGATTTTTGTTTTGGCTTTTTTTTTCTTTGTATACCAGAGAAAATATGCAATGTAATCTAATTACGAAGTAAATCATCTTATTGTATTGCAGTGATGGTATTTATATTTCCGTGAAATAATGGTGCAACTTACTGGTACTTGTGAAAAAAAAAATTATTATTAAATTTTTGATACAGTGATGAGTATGTTGATAGCCTAAAATTTGTTCCGACTTTTGTAGAGTTAAAACAATGAGTCAGGGTATGCACTCAATTTTGATCTAATTGCTCATCAAATTGAATCTTTCACCCATTCCCCTTCATCCCTATTGTACTGGTAAAAACTGTGTTCACAGATATATTTTATTTGTCCTCTTAGGCTGGTAGGAGAATACTTCTCACTGGCACTCCATTACAGAACAACCTCCTGGAACTCATCTCTCTGCTCAGCTTTGTCATGCCTGACATCTTCCAAAACTGCACTGAGCCTCTCCGGAAGACATTTGCCAGAGTGAGTGAGGAGAAGAGGATAAGTTGTTTGTCTTTTTCGTATCGTTGGTGTACACCATTAGAACGTGGGCATGTACTGCTATCTAGTCTCACTCTCAGGACTTTTTTTTTGTTGAGAAAGATTTATGAAATGGCAGTTAGACTAACTTCCTTTATTGTGTAGGCTTTCTATAATTTCTAAGCAAATTATTCTAAAGCTTTTGATCTGTGTATAGTTGTTATAATATGTATTTTTCCTTTGGTTTGAGGGAGGTGTGTGGTGGGTTTGTTCTATTTAGCACAATAGGTTGTATAATCTATTCTTTGTTGTGTTTTTCTCTTAATTTCCCTGTCCTTCTTCACTGTCCAGAGAATAAATGAGCACAGCAGTTACTACAAAGACCAAGTGAGGAAGGCTAAGGGGATTATGCAGCCCTTCATCCTCCGCAGACTGAAAGTTGAGGTGACTGTGTTAATTAATTGAAACAAACGACGATGCTGAAGTAGAAATGGCTATATAGTTGTAGTGCACCCCAGACATAATGGTGCACTAAATAGCGTAATTATAGTAATCTAGTTAAAACTTAAGCCACAAGGCTTCTTTGTATTATGCGTACCATGTTCTTCTTGCTTTAGTGTCAGTGTGTGATATAATTGTGTAATGATTCAGTCATTCTTGGCTGAAATAATTATAAAAATAGCAAATTTTTAATTGTGTATTTGTTGTTGTTGATTGTGTTGATTTCCATGGCCTTCTTCTCACCTCTTCCCTTCCTCCTCCTCCCATTTTTCTAGGTATCAGAGGAACTCCCTGCCAAGGTTAGAGAGACAGTGTTCTGCCAGCTCTCTGGCATACAGCTGCAGTTGTACCACTCTGCAGTAGTCCACAGACCTGTACCACCACCTCTGCTTGAGGATAACAACAACACTAAAGGTCAGCTGATCAGCTCATCTACATGTATATGTAATAGTTAAGGGGGTGACCTAATTCAATTTTCAACTATGGCTAGAGTTTATTGGTGATGTGCTTGACACTATCATTAATAAAGCATTATATGTATGTCCCACTTTCTGTCCCTCTCTGCTTGTTCTACAAAATAGAAAGCAGCAGCATATTCAGTACATGGATGTATGTCATATGAGAGAGTGAACTTAAAGGCACAGCCCTAAAAATAATAAGAAGAAGAGAACTGGCACATTTAGGAATAACACTCTCATGTACCACAATGCCTCCGCCCATATTTCACAGTTTTCTTTGGATGGCATTGAATATTCATCTGGTAACAATGCTTACAGCACTAGGTGGGAACAAGATTCTGGAGTAAGCATTTTAAGCTTTATGCAAGTTGTCCTGAGGAGTGCAGGGAGTGAGCTTGAAAGGGTCTAATGTAATGAATACATTTATATAAATGCATACAAACCTCAATTTTGGTTTATAACTTATATATATATATATATATATATATATATATATATAATGTGGAATTCCCATGCACTCTCAGGCAGTCATGCTGTTCAAGTGTCCAATACAGCTGATATCCTGACCACCCAGTGATATACAATATGTATACTTGTATATCCCTTCCCCCTCCCCCTTGGAAAGCAAACAGCATCCAATGACCAATGTGCTCAAGCCACAAAGAGCACCAGAACAAGAAAAGCACCACCATGGTGTGTAGATACACCACTAAGGGCTAAGCAAGATTTCAAAAAGTACCACAATAGTCTGAGCGGCTCCTAGGTACCTGGAAACTCCTACAAGGCAATCCTTTGTTACTGCAACCACCATAGCTGCTCACTTCTGCAACTTCACCACTTAAATGTAAGAGACACAAGAACGCACCAACCAACCACCCGCATGCCAGACTACTCCAAATCCACCTGTGGGGATTCCCTAGAAATAGATCTAGACCAGGAGGGAGAGATACCAGCATTCGCCCTGCCAGAATGAACCATAGTTGCAACCTGTATTAGTGGGTCCACCACTAAGACCTGGAAGAAGGGAAAAACAATTGTGTGTGTGTGTGCTTGCACTGTATGCATGTCTGCACACATGTGTGCTGTATACATGTGTGTGCATACATGTGTCTGCACACATGTGCTGTATACATGTGTGTGCACACACTGTATATATACATGCACTGTATGCTGTAAGACTTGAAATGAGAGAGAGTGGTGTTCAAGAAAGGGAAGGCCCTGAAAGAGTGACTAGAACTAGTTTGTGGGGAAGGTGGTGTGGCAACTCAGGTCTCCTGAGGATTCTGACTGGTTGATTGGCAGGTCTTAGTGGTGGACCCACTAATACAGGTGGCAGTAGAATATGGTCAGCCCAAAGTTAAATCCAATTAATCTCTCCACATATAACCCTCTACCCTGATTTCTTTACCCTAGGTTTCCTTGGTCACTTTGTGTTTTTAAAGTGCTTTCCCTTTTAGGAGTTAGTCAGAATTGGACTGTACATAGCTTCCTTTGGCTAAATGGAATAGCTTCCACATCCAGTGTAGGACTGAATGGTGATATCTATTCTATCTATGAGTAGGAAGTGTACTAGAACTTCCAGACAAATCCACAAGGAAGATCTAGTTAATTGAAGGGGCAAATTACCCCCAATGCATCAGTTTATGTCATAATAAGCTTATGCTAATGAAGATAATTAATGTAATAATGTTATTACTCAATCTAAAATATTACTACCAGAGAAGATGGTTGTATCATTCTGTACCAGGACACAGTCAGCAGCAATGCTTTTACACGAAGTCTACTTTAGGCAATATTTATTATTGTTATTATTATCATCAGCATCATCATCATCATCATCGTCATCATCCTTGCAGTCACTAAGTAGTAGTACACAAAAAGCAACTCCTATTTTTATAGCTCATATTAGGACCATTTAGGCTGAGAGTGGGTCCTGGTATTTATTAGCCCTGTAAGACTTAGCATAGTGACTGCAATATATAATTCAGATCTATTGTTGAGGTATTTGAAGGAGAGACTATTTATCATAAGATGTGGTTTTCACTTTGAGAGGTCCATCAGCTCAGTTATTAAAAGTGCTGTATCTTCTGACAGTGTTATTGTGTATCTGTTCCCTGGACTGTGTTGGACAATCACGACATATGTGTATTACTACTAGCAAGTAGAAAAGTACACACTGCAAAGATAATAAAGGAAGAATCAAAAACACGGTGTGCCACGTGTTTTGTTGCTTCCCTCCTACCAACGGTATTGTACCAGGCTTATACTTGTTCTGCCATGTGTCTTTTCCCTTAAAGGCACTTGTTCTTATTCTAGTGATTCCTTATCTAAGTTGTTGTTTATTGAGATTGGTCTTCTACATTTCACATATAATCGTATTTCAATTCAATAATCGTATTTCAATTAATGTCAGCTTTAGTTCAGTCACTCATCCATTGATATATTTATTCATTTGTTTCTTCATTCATTCCTGTGATCAATGATTTATTCATTCTGTAATGCATACCTTTGTTGTACCTCCATTCATTAGTATCTCATTCATTTCCTTTTTTCATTCATTTTTTCATTCATTCGTTGTTGTTTTTTCATTCATTCGTTGATTCGTTCATTCGTTTATTCATTCATTCATTCATTCATTCATTCATTCATTCATATCCACTGTTGTGATTGCAGAGTGTGTAGGGGAGATGTCTCACTCTATGGCAGTGACCACTCAGCTCAGGAAGATAGCTCTGCATCCTCTCCTAGTTCGCCACCACTATGATGAAAACACTCTCAGAAAGATGGCAGCAGATATTCTATGTGACCCCTCCCACTACCATGCTGTCAAGGAGCTGGTGCTGGAGGACATGATTGCCATGTCAGACTTTGAACTTGATAGACTCTCCAAGGAGATTAAGGTGTGTGTGTGTGTGTGTATGTGTAGATGAGTGAGTGCATGTGCCCTCGTCCATTATGTTCATGACATGTCCTGGACAAATAGCAGGCAGATGTTGTGGTCATGCCTCCAAGGTTCACTAGCCCAAGAAGCTGCCAAATGTTTATCATCTCTCTCTCTCCCTCTCTCTCTCTCCTCTTTCTAGCCTAGCTGTCCTTCTCTCAAGGAACCAATGACCTCCCAGACTAACAGGCAAGATCTTAGCCAGCCAGCCAGCCAGCCAGCATGCTGGTTGAAGGCTGGAGGTTTCAAAGGGCAGCAGCTGGTCCTGGGCTTAGCTGTGGTGAGTGAGTGATTTGGCTTCCTTATGCTCAGTTCCTTCACTTTGTGGGTGACTAATCTGTGGGTTTAAAAGGTCACACAAAACCTGAGCTGGTGCCAATCCTATCTGCCAATGTATAACTTGGACTAATAATATTAACAAGAATTGATAAGAGCAACTAAAAGAGCTGGAGCTTATGAAGTGCTTGATAATATGAGAAGGAGCTCCATGTTTTCACAAGTATATCACAGTTTATTTTTCCTCCTTTTTGACTGGCCACAACTCCAGTCTATGGAAACAATAATGTCTCCAGCAAATATTAGCCTTTGAGTTATCAGAAAGTAATTATCACAGAATAATGGCCCTTGGGTTGGCGGCATTGAGCTGGCGGAGGGGGGGGGGGGGGGGGGGGAGTTCTGACCTTCCCCAGGTCCTGCCCTCAGCACATCATTTAGGCACTTTGGGTTGCAATATACTTTGATTGGCTGAGGGAGAGAGTGCAAGATATCCCAGAGTCTGAGTGAACATAATTAGGTGTGGCTGACACAGTTTCCTGGCTCTAAGTTGAGAGCACACAGAGTCGTCACATGTGTATGCGTGTTTGTGTGGAGTGAGCTAAGCGGGTGTAATAGGGAGTGGCGGATGATGTTGTTGCTGTGAGAAAACAAAGTGATACTAATGAAATCAATGGAAAGACGTAAAAAGCTGCAGACAATGCTAGAGCTGTGCTTGTACCACATTTTGAATAATACTGTTGCTAGTAAATTTTGTGCGCTGCACGTATACAAAAGCACTTTCTTTTTTTTCTTTTTTTTTCTTTTTTTTTGTTGCTTACTTGGTCCGCTAATTCACTCGTTTTGAACTTTACGCGTTGGGGTGATTGGTTGTGATTTACAGTTTGTCATCCTGTTGTTGTTGTTGATGCGAGATAAACCTCTGTTTGTTGTTGTGGTGGTGCAGGTACTGGGTAAGTACAGCCTGGCTGCTGAGCTACTAGACGACTCTGCCAAGCTAGCTGTTCTCAAGGAGAAACTGAAAGAGCTAAAAGCACTCGTGAGTTTCATGTGTTATCTGTTATTGTTTCAGAGGCATCTGCTGTTATGGCCTGATCCGTTCCTTGGCCTCCTCAAATACACCGTCATAGTTTATTTTTGTCGAATTTGGGGATGAGTCTGAAGTATTGTGATCACAAATAACGCTATCCACTTAGAAAGGTTGCTTTGAGAATATTTCACTCGGAGTGTATTATTTGTATTGCAGACCTTTTTGAGAGTAAGAACTTGTTGTGGATACTTGTGGCAAGTTCAAAGGTGTTGACTAGTAAAATATTTTTATGATTTATACACCAATTTTTGTGTATGTGCATGTGCCAATGTGTTGATGTTAATCAATTGACTTGTTGCAGGGAAGCCGAGTGTTGCTGTTCAGTCAGTTCACAATGATGCTGGATATACTGGAACCATATTTGCAGCGGCATGGTCATGCTTATTTACGATTGGATGGAACCACACCTATCACGGAGAGGTATGTTGAAGTTTGTGTAGATGTCACCACGGGCTGGGTGGATACAGATAGTGCTAGCTGATAAAATATGCGTTTAGTGTCAGTCGATAAATTTTAGTTTGTTACTTCCACATAATGTGTAGGTGGACCAACTTTTTTTTTCTCCTTTTTTTTTTTTTTGTAGTAGTTAAAAAATATTGTTGCTTTGTTGTTGTTTTGTCATTGTTTGTGATAGCTGCATATGAGGCTTTCACGGTACATACAAATTGCCGGACTAATTGCTTTTATGTGCTACTTGTACAACCACACGTAGAGTGTCTGAATTCTGATGTAATGTTCTACTGAAGTCCACAAAAACGTGACTGGTAGTACTGAATTGAGTCAGCTATACTCGTACTCTTATTTTGCTGGGTCAGCTATACTTGTATTTTTGCTGTGTTATTTGAAGAGGTGTGGCTGTGTATATTGTCAGTCCCTCCTTTTTGTCGCACATGTGCATACAGATATCTAATGAACACATGCACATACTAACCCCTCTAGCACTTTACACCTTTGCATGAACAGTTGAACCGTGACATCACACACTCTCTTATCACACACACACACACTCTCTCTCTCTCTTATCACACACACACACTCTCTTATCACACACACACACTCTTATCACATACACACTCTCTTATCACACACACACTCTCTTATCACACACACACTCTCTCTCTCTCTCTCTTATCACACACACACACTCTCTCTCTCTTATCACACACACACACTCTCTTATCACACACACACTCTCTTATCACATACACACTCTCTTATCACATACACACTCTCTTATCACATACACACTGTCTTATCACATACACACTCTCTTATCACATACACACTCTCTTATCACACACACACACTCTCTCTCTCTCTTATCACACACACACACTCTCTCTCTCTCTTATCACACACACACACTCTCTTATCACACACACACACTCTCTTATCACACACACACTCTCTTATCACACACACACTCTCTTATCACATACACACTCTCTTATCACACACACACTCTCTTATCACATACACACTCTCTTATCACACACACATACAAGTATCTGCACACGTATAGATAGAGATATCTGCTCTGTGTGTGTATATCTATGTAGGCAAAGGTTGATTGACACATACAACTCTGACAGCAGCATCTTTGTCTTCCTGTTGTCCACAAGAGCAGGTGAGTTGTCTAGTCTGTTTGGCATACACTTACCCTAATCAGAAAAATAGTTAGGTTTCATGAACTACGTATGTTTTCTGTGGTTGCCAAATATGATGCAGGTTTAATAATAATAAAAAATATATAATAATGATATATAATGATAATGACCATAATAATGATGAATTATAATAACAATAAGTAATTATTGTTGTTATTATTATTACTAGTTAGCTATAAATGAAACAATATTTCATATAGTATTCTTTCAGCTTTTTAGTAGCAAATTTTTTTATAGTTTCTCATCTATAGTTTCTGGAGTGTAAGTGGTAGTATTTAGCAGCTTGGAAAATTAATTGAAATTTTTTTTTTTCTTTTTTTTTTAAATTAATATGTTGAAGAGTGTTAGCCTTTTGACAGCACACTGAAGTTGAATTCACCTATTAACAACCATAGCCATCATCATCATCATGGATTACTATATATTAATATGACTCCTTGGTGTTCGTACAATGCATGCAATGTGCTGATCAAGTGTGTTTCTGCTGTCTCTGTGTTTGTGTTCAGGAGGGTTGGGTCTCAACCTTACCTCCGCCAACGTGGTCATCTTGTACGACATTGATTTCAACCCTTACAATGACAAGCAAGCAGAAGATCGCTGCCATAGAATTGGACAGACCAGGTGGGCCTGCATCATGCACAAGTGCATAATGGATGTTAGACAGTAAAAACAGGTTTGGGGGGAAGAGGCCGGACAACTTTTTTCCCCTGTGTAATCACCCCTATCCAATTTACCTAGCCAAACGTTTTAATTTTGTAAGCCTAATTTAAACCAGAGAAATTGACTAATGGGATTTTTGAAATCCACAACTGGACTATAAAGTCCCTTTGCTAATGGGTACAGATGACAGGCTATGTCTGCCTGCTGAGTGGTTCAACATAATTTAGAAAATTGAAGTCTGATAGTGCTACAGTTTCGAGAATGGTTTATGTCCAATTTTGGGGTCCTAAATTTTTTTCTCTTCACAATTACTTTTTTTTTGCAGTTTTAGTATGTGAAGTAAACAGTGATATACATGTTTGTTAGTTGTGGTGATTTTGTTAGCAATAAAGGTTATGACTACTTTCTTGTATTTTTCTCGAAGTCTAGTTTGTTTTGATAATGAAAGGGTGCATGAAAAATTTCCCTTCACTTTAGCAAAACTTTATAAAACTGTTGACGTTATTTTTTTTCAATTAATAAAATATCATATATTTTGGTAATAAATTGAACTTGAAAATAAAGTATTCTTCTCAGAATACAGTAGACAATGAATGACTAGAGAGTGTCTGTCATTCTGAGGCGGAGAAGAATACAAGGCTAAGACGTGTGTGACAGTGGAGGCTCCCAGTTTTCAGAAGCGATCCTGATTGGAGACTTTTTTTATATAAAATAATGTTCACATGAAGTGCATTTTAGTGAGGATATTGATAGTGAAGTTTTAGAATGTATGCAAGAACCATTGTGGCAATTTAAATTAACCTCTGAGCATAAATCATGTATGACTTCCTAAACAGTTGCTAAGCTTTTTCTCCTTCCCCAGTCTTTTCTTAAAAGGGGAATAATTAGTTGATGATTTAGGAATCCATTTCTTAGAGGTGGTCCAACTCCAAGAGGGTATTGGCTTGCGATAGTGTGAATCAATGTACTACTACAATTTATGCACTCTTGGCCTATGCAATATAATTACTATACCATAGCCAGTGCCTGCTATTTTCAAGCTTGAAAGAGCACTTACACTGACTTTAAAGCAGGGGCTACATAAGTTAATATAAGTTTGAAAATAAAGAGAAACATAAGTAGAATCAGTATCATAGCTACTGAGTATTGACATTATTCAGAATGTAACTTGCAATCGTGCAACCTGCTGCTTTAGATGGGACAAGGGTTTTATTTTTTCTTGAGCTGCATAATTCATTAGATACATGTGGAAGTCTCTCCTAAATTATTGTTGCTCGTTAGTATCCCTCCTCCCTCCATGGCCGCCATCTATAGCCTGAGGACTGCAATGCTTGGGTAAGAGGTTCCCACTGTGGGTTAATCTCTGGTATCCCCAGACAGCTGCTGGCTGGGTGAAGGTCAGTGGACAAGGAGAAACTAGCCACTTGCCAGGGACTCTGTGGCATACTCTGAACCCAGAGCTTGAGGTAACTCTGTGGCATGCATATTGTGAGCCCAGAGCTTGAGGTGAAGGTTTACAAGTGGTCCACTTTATCCCTGCAACCAATGGTTGACTTCAGGTTTCCTCCAAACACTGAGTCACAAATAGTCATCTTTTAGATCACTGGACCAATATCGGTCCTCCAAGAATACACATTGACCATGGGTAAATTAAGAAATGAAACAATTTAGGGCAATAAGCTAAAGTAGCCTTAAAAACAAGTGAGGAAATGTTTTATCGATTGAATGAACTGGGTGGTTTACTGTAATTAATGCCGTAGCTATGCTACTTGCAGAACATTGCCATAGCAACACATCGAGGTAAAACCACATCAACTCTGTGTGTGTGCGTGTGGTCTGGTGGGTTGTGCTTTTGTTTTTGCACCATGTGCATGTAGGTGCCAGACTTGGGTGAGGTAGACCGATTTCTTGTCCTTGTGCTCAGTGTTTCCAGCCATGAAATCAAATTATTAATTATTTTTATTATTGGCTAAGTGTTAATTAACATTTGTTTGCTTTTTATTGTGGGGTAGCTACTCCCCCACTACAAACTGCTAAATCTCCTTTACTCATAACCACCTGTTATGTCTCCATGGATACGAATTCTTTCCAGACTTGCTAATGGTGTAGCCTAATGGTATGTGTTGAGTCAGTGGTGACATCATGCTCTCCCCTGGGAGTTCTCACATCCTGAATTGGTAAAGTCACTTCCTCTACTGCACCCACCTGTTGTCACTGGCCATTTATATTGATTAAATACTACAGAGCTTATTAGGCTCCCCCCCCCCCCCCCCCCCCCTTCCTTTTTTTCTTCTTCTAGGGAATGTCTTGGGAATGTTAGTTGTATGTGTGAACAGTGAGTGTATGTATGTGTGTTGACATCATAGGCCTGTGACGGTGCTGAGACTGATCTGTAAAGACACCATTGAAGAAGAGATGCTAGTCTGTGCGGAAAAGAAGCTAAAGTTGGAACAAGACATCGCCCAGATCCAGAGTTAGTTAATATTTTTTTTTGGGGGGGGGGGGGGGGGGGCACTGTTTCAATTGTCTTCTTCCACTTACTGTACTACATGGCAATCCTATTGTTTGAAGCATGTAATGCTGCAAGAGAATAATAGTAGCTTGATTGTACAATGTGGAAGCCAAGCACGTTGATTTTTTAAAAATAGAACCTATTAGTTTATAATTAAATTATTTATTTTTAATTTCAGTTATAGTGTAGTACATAGTATAATCTATCATCTTCAACTTGTTGCTGTCTGAAAACTACATGATTCACACCCAGCATCTTTTCCACACTGCAATAACGCCACACTTTGTGCAGAAATAGCCTCCTCTAAAGACACTTAATTGCATATGGCAGAGTTTGCAAAACGTTTCTTCACCAATGAATAACAGGATAAGTCCTGCAGCACTGCAGCCACAAACGAGACTGAGGGTTATCACAGTGTGTATATAAACTTCTGTAATCAAATTTGTCCAATAACTTTATAGCAGTTTTGTCAGTTATAGTAGCTATAGATATCACAGGCATCTAATAAAAAATAAAATAAAAAAAGGCACACCTTCACTGAACTATCATTAGTTACCTTGAGGCTGTTATTTGGGCAGGATGCTCTCACTTTAGTCCTATACTGTGGGAAGTGCTCCAACAAACATGTGCTTGGGGGAAACCCCCAATATTCACAGGACTGAAAATAGATGGTTATGTGGCTAGGTCAATTAGCTTGTGTCCACTTTCAGTGGGCCTGTGAACTAGTCTGGGGTGTCAGCCCCAAACTTTACCAGTGGTTAAGACTTTCCCTCATGAGAAGGAAGGCAGGGTAGAGAGGATCATGAAAGTGATGGTCATGTAATTGTAATTGCCTGGCAAGTCTAGGCTCCATCTTCTCACCTGTTTTAAGTTCAAGCTTTGCCTTTATATTCTTATTATAACTTGTGCTAATGAGTATCTGTGGGGATATTTTTGCCACCACAACCCAATCACAGCTGTCTGCCTGAGGAGGTTGTCTGGATTTTATGGCTTCTTGTCTTTAGCATGAAGCTTTTTCTTTCTTTTTTTACTTAATGCATAATTTTTTATTTTATTTTTTTACTCCAACACTATTTTTAGGTCCAAGTTTGAGCAGTGTCCAAGTGGCATCCATGCTGTCAGCCTGCATGTCCAGAAAAGATGGAACACTACTTAATTAGTGCTTTGCACTGCTCTGAGCTTCCAATCACTTCAAGTTCACAATATCATATATCATATCTGCCGAATCATCTGATTGTGTTGTATTGTTTGTCCAGTTATGTCACAATATCAAATTTCTGAAATTTTATTTATGCAAGTGAAGTAAGCATGTGATTGCGGTGGTAGTAGTGTCAGATTAAAAGTCTACTGTTTATATCTTCATATCATTGACAGTACGTGAGCTGGCATGTAGGAAGTCCCTGTACCAGTTGGCTATGACGCCAAACTGTTTGACTGACATTTCTTGGACTCTCTGTGTCGGGTGGACTTCAGCTGCTTCCAATAGCTGTCCTGCAAGTCGCCTCTGTTCCTCCAGCTTGCAATCTGGAAACAGGAGCCTGGAGAAGAAGCAAAAGCAACATTGCTTTCACAACAGCTTGTTTAAAGCTGCAATAACATATACAGCGATATAAAAACGATAGTGTAACCCGTTAAAACAAGCGTCAAATTGTGTCAAATTGCATTCATATAGGCATATGGTATGTTGACTTTACTGTTGTTGGTTCAGCAACTCTAATTGCAAAGACTATCATTGGGTGGTATTGACATTAGATAAGACTGGCTCAGGAGCAATTCTAATGGGAATAGCAGAGGAACAAGACTCAATGGATGTTTACAGTATTGCAGTGAATCAAAGCAGACACAACAATTTAAAGCACACAAACACAAAAAAATATCTAATTTGGAGCTCCTGGTGGACTACCTGGCTTATGTCCCCCCCCCTTTCTCTCTCTCTCTCCCTCCTTAACTTTTTATTTTTATTTTTCTTCCCTACTATCCTGATCCTTGTCCCTCTGTATAAACCACAAATACTAATATACTTCAGGAAATTGTCTGAAAGGAACCCAGATATTCTGGTAGACATAATAAATTACACTTGCCCTTTACACAGCCAGGATCACTCACTTCCTTTCCTTCCTAGCACGAGAAACCATTTTTTTCCCCTTGTAAAAGGAACTTGATTAGCACCCAGCCCACGCCACGCCACAAAGACTTGTTGAGCTAGAGTAACAAACACATGTATCCATTGTCTCCTACCCACAAGCCAGCTACACAAAGCCTTCACAAACTTCATGGAGATTTTTGTTTTAGTGGCAGGAATTGAAACCAATCAAAGGGATTTCCTGATTACTTGTCTAGATTATGAACCACAACTTAATTAATAAAAGCAGGCCACTTATACATACTCGCATGAGACGCAAAGTGAAGTCGTCAATCCATTGCAGTACGTATGGAGTGAAGCAACCTAAACGTGCTCTTAATGTCCCAGTTATCACTGCTCCATGACATCCATTATGATTCTGACGTACCATAGGATACTGATGAGCGATTTATTTATTTACGTCTGGGGAAGAGGGGAGGGACGCAACATAACTGCATAAAAGTAAAGCAGTTATGGTTATGATTCTGATGTACCATAAGATGCTGATCAGCGTTTTATAATATATGTATGGGGAAAAGGGAAGGGGATATGCAGCAACAGAACTGCATAAAAGTGAAGCAGTGCCACCCCTTACCATACTTCTTGTACTGCAGTCATGTGCCCTTGTACTTGCTACTAATTACTGAGATAGTTGTAGCTAGTAGTCATAGTATAATATTATAGGCTCTGGGGAATGTGTAGTATTACAAATACACATCAGTAACTCTCCGGCCCACTCCTATAGTGTCTGTAATAACTGATTTAGTGGCCAAGAAAAGAGAGTAAATTTAGCTGTGGCAGTATAGATGTGGGATTTATGCCACCAAATGCATTGCATGCATGTGACATACACATCAGTATGCTGCATGGAATTCAAATGGACAGTTTCAAATCTGTGTGTAAATACATGAGAATATCACGAGTCTGTTTCAAATCTGTGTGTAAATACATGAGAATATCACGAGTCTGTTGGCTTAGTATTTACGCAAGTGCCACAGGCATGGGTGCAAATATAGACTATCAGATGAGTGATAATTTCTGGTATAAAAATGAATAATATATTTATTGTGTACTGCACATATCAAAAACACAATGAACAACGCTATAGCCTGGGGGGACAACATAACCCAATGTAATAACCAAGAACACAGGTGATATGCAAAAATACTGCCTTAAGCAAATTCCTGTTTACTTTAATGTATTTCCTATGGGGCCACAGTTATATTGGATACTTCTGTACACCATAAATATAATTTCTATAGTTGCTTAGTAACTGCCATGTGATAAAAGTGACATCACCATCAACTTGTATAAAAATGATATGTCATGGTTGTTTCAGCTACGAAGGATTTTTTTTACTTTACTCGTACGTAGCTTGCATTGTGAACAGTCTACTCCACCCATCTAAAGTGGACTGAATGGAGTAAAACATTTTTTCAGTGCAGGATATTATCACTCTATTACCACTGTTTCTGTTTGAAGGCAGAGGAACTGGAAAAGAATACGCTTTCATGTAGTCTGTATTTAGGAGTGGCCCTCACTGCAATAACTGTTGATGTTGGACATATTTTCCCCTCCTCAAAACAACTATATCCTGTCACTATTTGGTCTTTTAAACTGGTAACTAAGGTATGAAGTAGCTAAACCATTCATGGAAACTTTCCTAATTACTGCTAGACAACCATCCTCTCCCTCAGAGCTGGATGATTATCATAATTCCTCAAACCCACCCACAGTTTAACTATTGTATACAATTGGCTCAAATCTGTACACCTCTGATGGTATCTTGCTTTGCCTGCCAATTGCAAAAAACAACAACAACATTTAACCAGTTATTATCTGAGACTGGAGTTTCAAGTGACTAACCATTGATGTAAAGTGAAACAATCAAGATTAGAGCTTGGTGACAATTTTTACAGGAGGCAAACGTACATGACTAAACTCTCGTGGTGGAGAGGGATAATGTGATATCCTATTTAATTGTGAGGATAATATAAGTAAAGTATTTAGACCAACGTGTCGTGGACATTTCTTGGATAAGATTTAGTCAGTTCGGCATGTGACTTTCAAGACTTGTCACATGATCAACTGCTAAAGTAAGAAAATCCAACTCCAATGCTGTTACTAAGAGCTAAATTTGGACATTTTCCCCAATGCGTACCTAATTTCTTTTTGGACGTTTAATCTAGTGATCATACAAGGGTGGGTTCTACATAAAAATAAAAATAAATTGTTTGGGGGAGCTTGGGTAAACCCACCACCCTCCATATACACATATTAAAACTAGTGGTGTGCTTGAGCACAAATGATGAGCGAGCCTAAAACTACACTATTGTTAAACAATTGGTTTTAACTTCTAACACTCAAGCTACTAATTTCTAGGGTGATATGGGTAATGATCGATAAATTGGAGGATTCCGTTTAGTGAAGTTTGGGACGGGGTCGAACAAAGAGCTAACACCAAAATACAAGAATGTCAAAGTACAAAATGACATATGTACGTCCAAACATATAAACAAACAAACATCCCCGATTTTCAATTGTGTTACCCCTGAGAGTGTCTCGCTCGCTCGCCAACTATGAAAAAAGGGCAAAAAACAAACAAAACAAAAAAAATCTATTTTAATGTACCAGTCAGTATTGACTAATGTTGTATGAGCTAGATGCTATACTTGGGGTTCAGCCTTGACATGATACCACTCCATGCATGCAAATAGTTGGGGGGTGGGGAAAGCTGGGAAGTCCCACCTACTGCCCCCCACTAGATAACATCACCAGCTGAATAGCAAAACTGGAATGGAATAAGTTGTATTGCTACTTCAAACCCTATAACCCCTCCTACATAACACTCAGCTGCATAGTAACCTTCTGCAGCAGACTTCACATTCTTAATTTTTAACAAGTTGGATAATCTAGACCTGATGCATGTACAGGGCAGGACACTTTACCAACACTCACATGGTAGCCTTGTTGACAAATTTCCGCCGATATCTGAACAATATCCGTACAACAAGTTCGAACGTGTCGAAGTCGACATCAACCACCGGCTTTACCAGAGGCGTTAACTTCACTACTACAGCCTGCACCTATAAGACAGCCATAACACAAGTGGGTAGTTCTAAAGCAAAATAGATGAATCTATACTACTTTTACCTGTTGACATGGAAATAAATTGCTAAATGGCATCTTTTTTTCTCAAGGCTTATATTGTGAAAAAACTTAAAATGCTATGGACACAGACTGGAACACATAGACATCTCTCATACGCTTTCTCTTTAAACTAAGATTCAAAAACTTTTGCAGCGGGAGAGAAAAACAATTTGTTGAAAATGTTTTATCACATGGTCATGGCGTGAATTCATCCATAGTGCAAAGCTACACATGCATGGCCTGAACTCAGTTCACCTTTCACCTTTTCTGGAAAACAAAAGTTAAAACAAAAAAGGCAATAAATGTTACCTAAAGCGTTCAAACAGGCACGTATCCTCATGAACCTACACTGTGCTTTACACTGAGTTATACACAAACAGGCACGTATCCTCATGCACCTACACTGTGCTTTACACTGAGTTATACACAAACAGGCACGTATCCTCATGAACCTACACTGTGCTTTACACTGAGTTATACACAAACAGGCACGTATCCTCATGCACCTACACTGTGCTTTACACTGAGTTATACACAAACAGGCACGTATCCTCATGCACCTACACTGTGCTTTACACTGAGTTATACACAAACAGGCACGTATCCTCATGAACCTACACTGTGCTTTACACTGAGTTATACACAAACAGGCACGTATCCTCATGCACCTACACTGTGCTTTACACTGAGTTATACACAAACAGGCACGTATCCTCATGAACCTACACTGTGCTTTACACTGAGTTATACACAAACAGGCACGTATCCTCATGCACCTACACTGTGCTTTACACTGAGTTATACACAAACAGGCACGTATCCTCATGCACCTACACTGTGCTTTACACTGAGTTATACACAAACAGGCACGTATCCTCATGCACCTACCTGTGCTTTACCTGAGTTATACACAAACAGGCACGTATCCTCATGAACCTACTGTTAGTTACACAAACAGGCACGTATCCTCATGAACCTACACTGTGCATGCACTACCTACACTGTTATACACAAACAGGCACTGAGTTATACACAAACATCATGCACCTACACTGTGCTTTACACTGAGTTACCTACACAAACTGGCTTTACACTGAGTTATACACAAACAGGCAGTCATGTACCTACACTCATGCACACTACACTGTGCTTTACACTGAGTTATACACAAACAGGCAGGTATCCTCATGCACCTACACTGTGCTTTACACTGAGTTATACACAAACAGGCACGTATCCTCATGAACCTACACTGTGCTTTACACTGAGTTATACACAAACAGGCATGTATCCTCATGCACCTACACTGTGCTTTACACTGAGTTATACACAAACAGGCAGGTATCCTCATGCACCTACACTGTGCTTTACACTGAGTTATACACAAACAGGCACGTATCCTCATGAACCTACACTGTGCTTTACACTGAGTTATACACAAACAGGCATGTATCCTCATGCACCTACACTGTGCTTTACACTGAGTTATACACAAACAGGCAGGTATCCTCATGCACCTACACTGTGCTTTACACTGAGTTATACACAAACAGGCACGTATCCTCATGAACCTACACTGTGCTTTACACTGAGTTATACACAAACAGGCACGTATCCTCATGCACCTACACTGTGCTTTACACTGAGTTATACACAAACAGGCACGTATCCTCATGCACTTACACTGTGCTTTACACTGAGTTATACACAAACAGGCACGTATCCTCATGCACTTACACTGTGCTTTACACTGAGTTATACACTAACAATTCTAATCTACAGCAAAAAGCTGGAAAAAAAGGCAGTAAAACCGTCTCAATGATTGGTAAGAGGTCTTCACAATACTGCAATGATCCCAAATCACAAGGATTATTTGCATACACAAATGGAAGCTCCATAGCTACCACTACCACAAACTAGTAATGCTGACAGGACAGTGATGGCACTGGAGCTAGCCCAGCAAAAAAAAATTATATAAAAAGTTTCCATTAACCTTCACGAAGTCATCAGGCCCCATTATCCTAAACTTGAGATCACTGCTCAACCTAGTCGCTCATTCTAGAACTCTACCCATTCAGGGATAAGCATTGAGAACTAGACAGGATTCTGATCCACCCATGCACGGTAGGCCAGGTCCACTCACGCACAGTTCAGGCCATCCGACACATGGTTTAGGCCTGGCCCACCACAATTCAGGCCCACTCACGGTTCAGGCTAACCTTAGGTTGAGGAGTGAAACACTTGCTGGGAATTACAAATCCCCACTTGACATGACAGAAGTTCTGAGCCATGATGGACGGCCGACTTCTCTGGTGCTCACTAGGCCGTGCCACTAATCTCTACACACACACACACACACAAACTGTTCAGTAATACCCACAAGTTTACTTACAGCTGGAAAGTTCAGCTAAGGTTATTGCCTTGAGCATAATATTTGTGATTTCTAGGAATTAAAGTCAAAAAGTTCAGGCGTAACTGCGACTACAAATGACAAACTGAAAGGTGACGTCACTCATTCCCACCTCCTTCAATAGGTGATATCTGTCAGCACTAGCTCATATCTGTCCTTAATAGCTCGTATCTGTCCTTAATAGCTTGTATCTGTCCAGTCACATGCACGTCTGCAGCATGCACTCAAACAAACAAACACCATGCCCATTCCTCACTCTCTATGGAGCAACAGAGCCCATAGCTGCGTCTAAAGGGTAAGGTGACATCCATGCTATAAGTATACTTCTTTAGTGATACTGAGAAAGGATGTGTGCAAGCAAGCAAGGATGAGTGAGATGATAAATGGGGAGTTCATAGAATTGGAGGAACTGAAGGATCTTGTGGTCCCAATCTACTAAACTCCAGTTGCCCAGTTGTATGATATCATCCTTGGAGATAAATGACGACAAAAGAAATCACTGATCTTCAAGATAACCTTTAAACAGCACATGCTTTGAAGTCACACTTCCTAGTCTAGTGTGTGTGGGCTGACTGGAACCTATTTGACACCAGTTAAAACTGGTGAGATCATCAATCTGAGATCAAATGGCATCACAACAAAAAAAAAAAAAAAAAAAAGATATCTCCTAAAAGGAAAATTGAATTGTTTATTGCTTGCACAATACTGCTGTCAGAAGCCTTGGTAGAGTCATCAATATATTAATTTGTGTCTCCTGCAGTTACAAAAATGTTTGTAATACCACATCCAGGAATGTACTAGCAGTGATTCTTATTACTTCATCCATGTTTACCTTGTGGCTGTCACTGTTGCCATAGGAGTGTGCCCATCATCAGCTCAACTATTGTTTGTGTCGGTTCAAAAGGTATGAAGACTCCCACAGTTACTGAAAGAATATTCACACATACAAACAGCGCCAGGTAGACTGTAGCAGTGGTAGCTGCTGAACCTTTCAGTGAAACCACACTCTCTACAGCCACGAAGAACTTGCAGTTTGCTATCATTTTCAAAACTTGATTTATAACTTACTCATTCATTGGTCTTGACAAATTGCTTAGATAAATCTTAAAATATAAAGAATTTTTTTAAAGTGGTAAAAAATGTAGGTTGAGAGAATTAATAGAATGGTCAGGTCAGTATAGAGGTGCTTAGAGATCACTTTCCAAGCACCACCATGAGCTAACTATCTCCATTAACACTGTGCGCAATCTTCTAAAGTGGATTTGTTTGGAGGCAGGGCAAGGAGGTATGTCTTATGTTTTTTTCTTAGATTCCACATAGGATTACCGATTAGCACCACTTAGCTGGGTGCTACATTTCACACTCCAACCTCCCTGCACCTTTTACACTGCCTTCATCACCCAGTGGAGTCTGTGTCTTGGCTTTTTAAGTGGGTACCGGTGGGTGGGGACAATTACTTCCTCCGTGCTGGGCTTGCGTTTTGCTGCCAACCGGCTCAACTGATACTGTCCGTAGGCGCGGCGGCGGTTTTACTCCACACATGCCTGCGCTACTGTAGCTCGACCGCGCGAGTCCGCTGTTGCTGCGATGCCTTACCCGCCCCCTCATTGCTTTCCCGTTAACTCCGTTTAATGATTGCATTAAACTTCATGATAAAGTCTTATTTATTCCCTTAAATAGAGATGGTCAAGTCTTAGTAAGTCTTAACCTATAGACCTGTATAGCATCTTGAGCTATACAAACAGAAACAAATACCAGGGGAAAATTGATAGTTGTTATAGCAACAAGATATAAGGGTGACAAGCCCCAACAGTGGATAACAAGGGCTAGTCTAATTGTGCTGTTCCTCTTGCTCTGTAGAGTGAGGAAATTCCACCTAAATTTAAGCTGCCAGCACCAGAAAGTGAAACCCAAGAATTTTTATTGTGAGATCTTCAAGGTGCACCACCTGTTAATGCAAAGATACACAGGGCCCATGATGCCATTTTTCTGAACTGTCAACACAAAAATTCTGTGAATAAAGGCACATGAAATGTCAAGTATCAATGCTTGAAATGCTGCCTGCAGTCTTTAGTATCTGCTGTTGAGAAAATGAGTACTATCCTCAAGAGCATGTGGACTGGGATTACTATGTAAAGTAATGACTTATCCATGCTAAGGGCAAAACGCAGTCATCTCATGATCAGAATGGAATAAATGATGGCTGGTTTGTAAAAATGTATGTTTACAAAAAAAAAAATATATATAATACTAAAATAAAAATAAAGAATACACATACAATAGTCAAATAATATAATAAAATAATCGTAACCATAATATAAAATAATAATAATAATAATAATAATATAGCAATTTACAAGCCTACCTCATGCACCCTTACCTCAGCCACTTCCTTCTGGAAGGTCAAGGTCATTTGAGACCTGCCAAAAGTGAAGGGACCTTGTCTTGCCGGGATCATAGACAGCCACTTAATGAGGAGTGGGATGGACACGTTGAAGGGAAGGTTGCCGATAATATGGAAGTTGGGAGGATCTGCAACATCAAGAAATCTAGTAGTTATGGTGAGCTTCTCTGCACAAATGGCTAGCCATACAGGTATATATCTCTAGCTGCTATTCTGCCACTCAAAACTGAACTCGCAATAAATTGTTAGCTCCCTATAATTATCTCTTTAATTCCACTATGTAAATAAAACTGCTGAAAGAAAACAAAAGATCCACTAGCAGGGGTTCATTTAGGGGGGGGGGGGGGTCGCTCACCCCCCCCCCCCTTGAAGTCATTTCGCCCCCCTCCCCCTGAAATATTTTTTATAAATGATGAAGGTGATTGCAAATGATTAAATCAGAAGTCCTCTACCATCTTAATTATGTATGAAAGCAGTTTAAAAATAGTGAAAGCTCAGTCTTGCCCCCCCCCCCCCCCCAGATTAATTCCTAAATGAACCTGAATAGAATAGGATATCACTGACAGATATGGTACCATCCACAGCTCTAAATACATAATCAAACACATCTAAATTCTACTTCACTCGCTGAATCACAAGCACAAACATGAAGCCCCTTTTCCAAATAACTTGCAACACAACCATCACCCAATTGACTAATAATCAGGTGACATCTACTAATCAAATGGGTCTCACATAGGCATATATTTAGAGGTCCTGATAAGTCACAAAATAATTTTAAATAGTCACACCACACACATACACACACACATACTTTCCTCCCATGACTTGACGTCTACATGATTGCAGCAGTTTCTTGATATATCAAACTCCAAAGCATCATCATGATGAACTACCAGTCTGTTGGCACTGGCATCACTCAGTAGCTACACACACACACACACACACACACACTGTATCAGCACAATGATCTGTAGCACAAATTGAAACTATTATGTAATCTGCTACATCTCATATCAATACTAATACTTTTCACAACAGAATGTGTTGAAGTTTAAACAATTTTGTATATGTATCCACAAACCAATTAGCAATCATGATTTCTTCAGCATCTATCGCTTAGTCGAAACAGCAGTAGTAGCTTGAAAAGCACATAAATTATTGCTTTCAATTAAAAAAACAGAAGTCATTTTAAGCAGCTGCTTTGGGTGAATATACCAGTATTCTGAAAGTTCCAGGTGACATACAATTAGAAACCTCTGATGACCCCTTGCCATGTATTTCAAACAGGTTAGTTAGCTAATACAATCTAGAGCTGCATGTGCAACTGCATTCAATGTATGTATGCTCATTCAGTCATCTGAAACAAGTGAGGAAAAGGGTCATCAGCACAAAGAGCCAATTCAACACAACAATTAAGTGTGGCACTTTTAAAAAAATAATATGAAACCAGTCACATAACTGATGATTTAGAGTTGAATATGAATCATGATATCCCATCATGCAACCTCACTACAGTGGCCAATAAAATAATATTATGCTATCCATTTCTGCATCGCCTCTGTTATCTGGACATCTACTAATTAAGCATACCTTACCTACCCATAGCCTCTCATCAAATTAAAATATGTTTACTACACTAGCCTCCTAGGCAGCTAGCAGCAAGTGCATAAATCTTCAGTGGCTATTACAACCACAAGCCAATCAAAGTGAACTGGCACAGGGTCGTCATATTTATTTGTGCAATTTAACATGTTCATTTGGATTAACATTTTAGTCAATTAAACAATTCACATTTTCAAAGCTCCACTTTCAAAATGAAATACCTCCAAAGAAGACAAGAATCGTACATCTCTCTCCACTGCAACCACTCTCTTGGCCCCAGCATTGAGAATAGACCTTGTGAGAGCACCTGGACCAGGTCCAACTTCACATACACAACAACCATGGATCTTTCCAGCTACTCGCACGAGCCTATCTGGGGGCGTTAAAAAAGATGGGAAGGAGGGGGGAAGCTAGCTTTATAACTTTGCTGATTGAAGCCTCAATCAAGCTTACACCTGTTACGTTGAGGTCTAGAATAAAATTTTGACTGAGTTGAGACTTTGCCTGCAGGTTGAAGAGCTGGATGATATCTGAAATTTGAGGCAGAGGAGGCAACCGCCTCTGTACTACATTAGCAACGCCAGATGCCATTTTCCACGCGTCTTCTGTAGCGAGTGAAGCTATTTCGCTGGCGCACGAATTGTTACGCTTCAGAGTCCGCTAGCTAGAAACCCTTTACCGATCGCTCGGAGCGGATGGACTAGGTAAAGGGTTTCTCTTACGAGGCTATAGTGCTGAAAAGTTTGGCAAGATTGCTGAGGTCAGCAGTTAGTCGTCTTCTACGCTTTTCCCTCCTCCGACTTCAACCGTGCTGTGCTGTAGTGTTCTAGGTGCTAGGTACGTAAGTGTCCCTGCCACAGCATTACGTATGGCTGACGGGAAGTATGAAAGGCTCGTGGAATTGCGCAGTAGGTTACCTCATGTGTCGGACACAGTGATTTCTTATTTCCTCTCGAAGGTAAGTGAACTTAGTTAAGATCTGCACCACTCCAACTGACCTGTGAACGAATTAGTACGAAAACGTAGAGGAATGCTACGAGAAACTAAAGAGTGGAAGCGAAGAATGTGGAATTAACTCTGACCACAAGCTCCAAAGTCCAGCTCTTTCCAATAACATTACCGTGAAGTCCACAGGTCAAGACACCATGCATTCTCCCACTCACAACCAGAACTGGAGACAAAACTACCCACCTCCTGAAAGCCCAACTCGATCTGGAGTGGGAGGAGCTCCGGCTGGTGGTGGTATGCTTTACCAGGATAACAACCCCTTGAGCAACGGCAGGAATCTTGATTACGGTAAGGGAGTAAATTTCAAGTTATTAGATTTTGCTAGATCAATCGAGTCTTGTGGCACTGAAACAATTTTGCTTCACTGATTAGAAATTATCACAAATACTGTATCATTTGGCTTTTAAATCAAAGCATTTCTCTTTTCAATTTTATTATACATTATCAATATTTAAGTAATGAATGAAATATGTAGCCACAGTAATGGGCGTAGCAGGCCATACCCTCCATATACTGCTTTAACAAAGTTCACTGAAATGATATTATAATAATTTGCAAGACAAAACCCATGACAAATGGTACAGAAGAAAAATGTTGCAATTGTAAAGTGCATAACTTTCTAGAGGTCACTTCGTCTATTATTGCTTTCTTTTGATTTTTTTTTTTAGTGATTAATGAATTAAATGTTTTATTTTCACCTGTAGAGTTGATTTGCGATCAAAAGGGTCAAGTAGCATTCCTGGACAAGGTTAGTAGTGATGGTGAGGATTACAGGGTTTCTCCCTCACTGCCATTTAGGCTGGAATTGTTTTTACTGGTGCCATCTTTGTTTACATTGCATTGCACAAGCTCATTAACCAAATGTATGTCCGTAGACTTGATAATTGGGTTCATATCTCACTTGTCATTGTTTTGTAGGAGAGGATCAAGATAGCTTATGTAGCCGAAGATTTGAGACAGGAAGTGGACAGGAAACGACACCGGCTCACTGAACTGCGATGCCGTGTGTCAGATTGTCCTACAGTAAGTGTTAAATTTCTTCATTCCTTCTCCTCCGACCTTAGGAAGAGTCAATTATGATTCCTAATGTGTCAGTACTTCTGGTACATACATTAATGTAGAGACCATTTCCTAACTTAGAGAATGTGCTATTTTACTATCCAAGGTAGTCCAGTATTAATAGTTGAACAACTTTTTAATGAATGACAATCTCACCTGTAGATCACATTGATTTAAATGTCTGTCCATTGTCTGTGGTGTTGTGTGGGTATAGAAGATGGATGTGACGGGCATACTGGATATCATCACCACACTGGAACACGATGTGCGCGCGCTCCGCAACAAAGTGGAGGTGGCCCAGCAACAATGTGAGTTCATGCAAGAGAAGCTCTCCTGAGGCTCTCTGCTACATGCAGCGGTATCTGTTGACCGTAGCAACATGTTGTATCTTCTCTGTAATTTTTGTAATGCTATAATTATCAGGGTCTATTTTACGTATTACAGAACAGGTTTAATAATAGTTATATTTATTGTTGCTTGTTTACTTTATAAACCAAGTACTCTGTTGTTGCATGTGACACATGTATAACTCCTTCACCATGGATCTCATTCGATGATTTATATTATTAAAAATAATGTGATTGTCAGTTACCTTAGGAATCAAAAGTTTTTTATTTTTAGTTATTGTATGCGAGGCATAACACACACACACACATTCCGCCTTAAGCCCTAAATGTGCCTCTTGCTGTCCCAAAAACTGAACATGTAGCTTGAATTTTATAAATTCTTTTTGTGTATTGCAGCCGTCATGAAGAAAAACCTGGACATGTACACTGAAGAAGGTATGTTAGATGGTGTCCTTTCTTTCTCTCACATACAATGTGGTGTGACCTGGATCTCTTGAATTATCAGGTGTTCGGTGGGAGTGCAAGCACTGCAAGTTTTTAAACCATCCACTAATGACGAGATGTGAGAACTGTGATAAGACCAGGGGATGACAGACAGCAAATGTGTGGTAGGACATCTTGAGACAAACCCTGGCACTTTAATTTCATTTTTCTTACTTGATTGGTGATGCAAAACACAACGTTTTAAAACACAATTATTTTTAATGAGTCGTCTTCTCTGTCAAAGATCTGACTTGGTCTCTCTGTGCTACTGATAAAAGTGTACTTATTAATAATTTATATCTGACACGTGACACAACTGCCAGACCTTACTCAGAAGACAAAAATAAACTCTTAATTCAGATTCCTATTATGTTATATAAGTGCACATTATACAATTAAAAGAAACTTTAAAATAAAAATAATAAGTGAAGAGGAAACTTCTCATGTACTACATGAGCAAGTAAACAACAACAACAACAAAAAGGGGGAGGGGGGAATTTACAGCTGTGGTCAATTCCATGGTTAGTACTGACTTGGAAGTTATCACATCACACCATTGCTGACTCCATCTCTACGTAAACTTTAGAAAGAGGAGCATATACTCCATAACCATTGGGGCTGTAGAAGGAAAAGAGGTAGCAAGAAAGGTTGAGGAAGTGACAGGAGAAACATGTATGTCATTGTACAAGCAAGGAAAATGAAAACTAGCGAAACATACCATTTGAAGTAGCGTTTTCCATCCTTGAATGTACCATCATGTGCACTTGTTGAACCTGCAAATAAACAAAGAAACTAAGTAAGTATCAGCCAGTTCATTGAGGAATTGCTGGGGGGGACTGTTATTAAGCATACTAAAATTGTGAAATAATTTTTACTTTTTTGACGAATTTCAGAGTAAACACCGGCAACTTCCTTGTCATTCAATCTGCCGGTATACATCAAGATCCCAGCCTCGTAGCCTTCAGATCGCTTGACAACAACACGTGGCTTGAACTTGGGGTTGAGCGGAGCAGGAGGTTTCTGTACTGTCTTCACTACAACTCCATCTTTTGTCTTCACTTCCACTAAACCACCCTGTGTCCCTGGCTTGGTGAAAGAATCAGTTCTAGATGAAATGCCATGTCCAGCCTCAGAACTTCTGCTCTTGCCTCTGCTGGAACTACTGGTGACTGGTGCCGTGATGGGAGTGGCACCAGGTAACGGGCTGGGCGATAAGGAGTCTTCCAATGACGGCGTGGGGCTTGTGGCATCCTTGTGACGGACTTCAGATGTCAGGGAAAATTGATCGGGAGAGGCGTGTCTATACTCTCTGACAGGACTCGTGGAGCCTTCAACATGAATGTGATCACTTCTGCCGAGTTCATCGTCACTGTCATCGTGGTGCTGTAACTCGGCAGGATTGGCTGCTGCAGATGTGTGATGATGATGTTGGTGACGGTGGTGGTGGTGCAGTCGTTGCTGGTGATGCTGATCCCTGACTCTGTCTTCAGATTCTTTAGCTTTCTCCCTGCTCTTGTACCTCTCTTCACTGTAGGTTTTCTTCTTCAACAATCTGTCTCGCAAAGTGTCATTCTCTTCCATAGCACTGGTTAACTCCTCAGAAGCAACGTGGCACACTTTTTTCAGATGAGCAACTTCTTCTCTGAGTGTTTCCAGCTCTGTTCTTGCTGTATCCCTCTCTTTCTTATAGCGGTCCATCTTTTCTTGGATAGGTCTGAGCTTGGCTCCATCTGTTGCAATCTGAAGCTTCAGGTTTAGTTCATGGTTCAATTCTCGAAACAACCGGACATCACCTGAGACTTCTTGGAACTTCTTTTTTAAAGCAATGTAGTTCTGTACATCATTTCCTTCTCTCAGAGCAGCATTCTCGTTCAAGATGCTTGCACGCTCTTCTCTGAGTTTAAGCAACTCTTCCTCGTTCTTTACACGGACCTCACGGAGAGCAGATAGCTGCTCCATGAAAGCATGTTGGCCACTCTCATTCTCCTCAGCCAGTTTTTCCTTCTCACCCAATTCAACCATCTGAGCCAGTTGCTGTCCCAACTCTACGTTTTCTTCACGTAGTCTCTTTGCCTCTTCCTCCAGAGAGAAGAGCTTCTCTACCTCCTCTCTCCAGCCCTCACATTTCTGTCTCATAGTCTCCAACTCCAGTAAAAGCCTCTGAGGTGGGTAAAAAAAATAAAATCACAACAAAATATTTTCCATGCAACAGCTGGAAAGCCCACATTAATGAAGGGAAAGTTGCATTAAACAATCTGACTTATAGCAGAGAGGATAAAATGTAGCATGTAGAGGATAAAATGTAGCATGTAGAGGATAAATGTAGCATGTAGAGGATAAATGTAGCATGTAGAGGATAAATGTAGCATGTAGAGGATAAATGTAGCATGTAGAGGATAAATGTAGCATGTAGAGGATAAAATGCAGCATGTAGAGGATAAATGTAGCATGTAGAGGATAAATGCAGCATGTAGAGGATAAATGCAGCATGTAGAGGATAAATGCAGCATGTACTTACTAGATAGAAGACAGATAAGTAAATATAGTAAATAATAACATGACTGGGTGCAACTGGCAAGTGAGCTAGCATAGTGTAATTCATGTTATAAAACAGGATAGATGTGAAATTCTTGAAATGGGCATTCAATGTTCATGAGTAATGATATGTTGAAGAAAGCTTACTAAGGACAGATAATAAGTGTTGTCTTTGTATTTACATAATAAGCACTTTATACATTCTCCCCTCTAATTAGCTCAAGTGTATATAGACTCCAGCAGCACTCCTAAGTCAAAGTATACTGAAGTAGAAGCATATTTTACTAATGGCACACAAAAGAGAGTGTTATGTCTGGCTACATGATACTATGTTGCATTTGGTTTGAAAAAATTCAAGTGTTTATGTTTGTTGTCCCAGTGCACCAGGTTTAACTGGCCTGTAAATACAGTAGTTGTTATATAATTCTGAACAAAGAGCAGTGAGACAACTGGTAAAGGATATCAGTGATAATTCAAAAAAGACCGTTGCAATGTACTTCACTTATTCCATTCTGAGACCACTGACATTTTCCAATATGACCTTTGCAATAAAATTATGTATTACCACCACCACTGCCCCGCCCCCCATGCCACACCCAACAAGTTACATCTTCATTGCTATTTCTCTGAGCAGCCTTGAGTCTGGCTATTTCCTCGTTCTTGTCATCCAGCTCTTTTATCAGGACTTTAGTCTGGGCTTGGTAGTCCTCCAGCTGACCTGCTAGGTTGATGTTAGTGTGAGATACCTGCCATGGAGGGACAAATAAGTATAGAATGTAAATATACAAGATCAGATGCACATAAATTTGGAAAACATAATCTGAGGCTTACCACTCTTTCTTCTTTCCCACCTTAACTGTCTATCTTTATTCAACTGGTTCACACCACCAAGCTGCCCCTCCCTCCCCAAATCACCTTGATGTACTCGTCATGCATCTTCAGCACATCCTCCATCTTGCGTTTTATGTCCTCCATCTGCTCGGCTTGCTCCACTTGCTGCTTCTTGCTGAAGTTTATCAGTTGTCTGGCATCTATGGCAGAGCCTGTGAAACTCTATAACACACACACACACATACCATGCAGTGAAACTCTGTAACACACACACACACATACATACCATGCAGTGAAACTCTGTAACACACACACACACACATACATACCATGCAGTGAAACTCTGTAACACACACACACACACACATACCATGCAGTGAAACTCTGTAACACACACACACACATACATACCATGCAGTGAAACTCTGTAACACACACACACACATACATACCATGCAGTGAAACTCTGTAACACACACACACATACATACCATGCAGTGAAACTCTGTAACACACACACACACACACATCCTTTTCCACATTATGTAGAGAAATTGTACCAAGCTTGCATGACAATTAGAGTTATCTTTCTCATACTGACCCAATAGGGAACTTGTTCTTGTCGTGCTTGTAATGCTACAACTCGGAGCTTACAGAACCCTAAAAATTGTAACTGCCACGGAGGTAGCCTGTGTGAAAAATACTTTAAATAATTGCTTGCTTCTATTGGGTATGTGTGTGTGTGTGCATATGTATGTGCATGGCATGTATGTATGTGTGTGTGTTACAGAGTTTCACTGCATGGTAACCACCACATAATGTGGTAAAGGACCACCACATAATGTGAAAACGGACCACCACATAATGTGAAAACGTCACTATATCTTCGTGAACTCAGATTTAGCTCTATTCAAGTAGAGTACTGTATTAACCTAACCAATCACTCGTTTATTAACTGGTTCTACATCCCTAATTCAGGAGTATACTTATCTGAGAATGTACACAGAAGACCCAGCAAGTTAGATATGTAAAATCATGTAACTGCTTTTGTTGTTGTTTTTGCTGCTGTAGTCTAATTTTTCAATCCTAACTTTCCTTTTGACAGAACCAGGCTACTTATCTGACCAATTAAAATCCGGTACGAATATATACATTTAATTTTTTAACTTAAATAAGTAGTCGTACAATCAATGCATTAATCTGTGAGATTTATAGACTAAGTATAGGTTGCACCACGACGTGGAGGTTGGTATGGGATTAACACAACCGTACCGACCGAACGCGGAGTGGTGCAACTGACTTGTACCATGGCTCTTGGCTATAGGAAGCGCAGAAAAACTAATTTTGATTGAACGGTTTACTTGTTCACCTCCTAGGAGGTGGGTATGAAATACATTCACCACGAATTGAGCAATCTGATTGGACAGTTTAAACGTACCATGGTATAATATATGATTATACTACTAAGTAAAAATTTTGACAATTATATAAGGAGTAGTAAAAAATAATCTGAAAATCAAGATCTATATTAATTGTGCAACACAACAACTCTAAAAAAAATATGCAATAACCCGGCACGGGGTCATCAAAAGATTGAGTAACAAGTGGGACTGGTAAACAGTAAAGCATCATAAGCTGATGGTAACTAGATTGAATGGACATAACCACTTATGTGCACTGAATTTAGATAATCATAGTCTTCACCTGCCTCTAACTACATTAAACAACAACAACAACAATAACACATAAATTAACTAGACCATAGGAGGAAAAACCCTATTTGTACTCTATTTTTCCTCCTTCCTAGGTTTGAACAATTAGAGTAGGTATTCATTTTTGTTTTAGATACGCACTTTAATTATAATATCTATATAAACTACTGTTCATAAAAATCCACAAAATACTTAGTTTCACAGGCTACTGTAACATTAACTATAATAATAGCAGCAACAGCAATGCAACCACTCCCCTCCCACCAGAACCTGCTGGTTCATACGAGAGAGTCTGACCTTGGCCTGTGCCTTGAGGGTCCTCTCATATTCCAACACTTGCTCCTGTAGAGCAGCGTTCCTGTCCTTCAGCTCTACCAACTCTGAGCTACTGCCGCCCACCTGATTGCTACGGGAACCCTGTGAGGACTGAAAGTGAAGTACATGTCCATTAACAACAAGTTGTACATAATTTTTTGACAATAATTACCAAAAAAAAAAATAAAAAAAAAATACATAATAATAATAATAATAAAATAAGCTCCATGTACTCAAAGATTCCCCTTACCAATCCATGCTCAGTAGTTTTTCTTTTGCTGACCACCTCCAACTCTTCCTCCAGCCTCCGAACCCGTCTCTTCCACATACCCTCTATTTGCTTCTGGTTATTCTTCAGACTGTCTCTCTCCCTAGTGACCAGCTCCAGCTGCTCCCTGAGAGACCTGCCATCATCTCCTCCCCCTCCTCCTCCGTGAACCATGTCCATCGGTTCTGCCAAGTCCAGCTTGGAGCTAAACTCTTCAAGGTAGTTTTTGTGAATGCCACTGTCATCACTGTAGTACGTGTGGGGGATTTGAAGCTTCTTGTCAGCCACACCCACGTAGCCAGACCCTGAAGACTGCGCTGTACCAGTTGCAGCGAATGACGATGCAGCAGCTCCGGCCCCTCGACCAGATTCTGAACATAGCAAATAATACGAGCAAGGTTACAAACTAACTGAGACTGTGAAGGAGACTAGGGGTCAAGAGTACAATCTCTTAATAACACTGCTTGCCTGACAGCCTTTCAAGCAACCAAGTAAAATAAACAGCCCCAGTATATCAATAATTATGTATATTATTGTATGCATGAGATACCAATACACTTCAAACTGTTGTCACATTCCAAATGCCTTCAGAAGCCAGTGCACACAAATACCATCACATGCATGTCAACATGCCATGCTAAGTGGTAGACCACACAAAGGCAACCGGTGGACTAACCGCTGCTAAAATAGTGTCCAGTAGACTCTGCCTTTGAAGGGGCTGAGGTAGAGGGTAAATAAGGAGATTTCGCTGAAGAGCTGACATGATCATCATCATACAAGGCTAGGTGCCGGTCGACGTCGTAGCCGTCCAGGCGATGGTTCAATGGATGATTAGAACTTGTAGCAGAAGCTCTTCCCGTGCCACCAAAACTGGGGTTGGTCTGCATGTCATAGCTGAGGTCTACGTACAAACACACCCCCACCTCAATAATAGCTGGAAGTTACAACTGAATTGCAGCTAGGTGAGCAATAAATTCCAAACTTAACCAATCACAAAAACAAATTGCTGCTGTTACAATTACTAACAATGAGACTTTTTGAACAAGGTAACCAGAGAAGTCTTGTAGGGGGTAACAAATAGAGTTCAAAACAAACAAGTGGTAATAGGTACTCAATATGATATTGCTCATCGTGCACTCCCACTCATAACAGGCAGAGACTGTATACATGTGTATATAAAACCCTAATACTTTGTGTCACTACACACTCACACACACACACAACTGCACACACGCACACTTTTTTCTTAGGTATCACAAGCACACTGCCATACAATTACCTCCATTGTCCACAGCAGACAAGTTCCATTGCAAGACGATGACCTCTTCATCTTTTCTCACAGTAAATTCCTCAACTTCGTACATTTGCCCCATGGTTCCCAACACAAGCTGCCCCTGGTAAGTGCCTTTGGCAATGTCCACATAGGAAGAAGCATAATGGCCGCTATCTAAATCTCTCTTCAGCTCCACACTTCCACGCTACATTTACACCGGCACAAAGTAATTAGAAGAAGCAAGAAATAAACATGCCATATATTATGATACTTGTACTCTATAGCCACATTGTTGGCTGTTTAGTAGTCATAGTCGTATCAATAATAATAATAATAATAATAATAATAAAAATAATAATAAAGATAATAATAATAACAACAATAATAATAACAATAATAATAATAATAAAAGCACTGGTTGAGATCAAAAAATGATCACCCATTATAATTAGAATTGCTGAGCATGGCCAGCTATACTTCTGAAGTGCTTGATAACAAGTTTATGCACTAATAAGATGGCATAACCATTGTACTATCACCTCATGGAAACTTACAATTAGCAACAAAATGACCAATTGGCACTTTGAAAGAACTTATCACCTGGTAAATTAATCGGTGAGCGTGCGAAGCAAGCGAGACACTATCAGGGGTAACACAATCTAAAATCAGGGATATTCATTTGTTTATATGCATGTTTGGACGTACATATGTCATTTTTGTTCTCTGACCCTCACGTTTTTGTGTTCACATGATAGTCGATCCCATCCCTTACCCACTAAACAGAATCTTTTTATCATCGATGCTTACCTGTATAATCCAATCTTTGCCCCTTTGAATTAGATATGATCTGAATGATGTGAGACACAGTCAGGTCTTATAAAAACACTGGAGTTTTATTTTTTCCATTAAAATTGAAAAAACAAAACAAAAAACAACAAAAAACAAACTCCATCGTGTTTTAGTAGCCAAGTGTCTTTTGTCGGGAACTACTGATTATTTACATAGTCAGAATGATTTATTTAAATAGGTACTACAAAAACATCCTACTTGAGGAAAATTGAGATAGAAAGTAAATCCATATTTGTTAGATAAAATGGTTACAAACTCTACCTATAAATGGACTGAATGAGGCCTTCCCTAAGCTAGGTGAATAGCTAAAATTAAATTTTGTCAGAAAAAATGAGTGTTGAATTACTTTGCACAATGACTCACTCGCCAAGTACATCACTAGTAGAGAAAGAGAAGCAGACTTATTGCTATGCAAAAAAGTAAATAAATAAAAGTTATCACTGTATCCATACTCTTCTCATTTACTGCAGACTGACGTCTCTATAGTTGGCATTCATTTAATAAGGGCAGCTAATGTTAGTGACTAGCTTAATAGAAAAAGGTGAAACTGAAAACGACTTGATTTAGTTAAGTTCCCCAGATGAGAACTTGGTTCCAATGAATGTTGTCAGTTGACTGATTTAAGGTTCCGTTGCAGGAATAAAGCAGCTACTATTTGAGAGTGACTACTATCCATACAAGTGGGGAAGCTATGCACTAAAGAGAGTTCTCACTGTGTGAGAACAGAGTCTGATAGAGAATACACAATATACAGTATTATGTCTCCATGCTACTAAAATAAGTAATTGCTGATAACTGTCCCGTTCCCAAGGGCGAAGGCTGAGGAAGAGGGCGGTATCTAGCAATAATTCCAAGAGTTGCCATGGTTTATCTATTTTATACCATAACTACCATTTCAAAAAGTGTAAAAGACCAAATAAAAAGAGGGGATAATGTTGTTTTTAGGGGGAAAATATACCGGTCTAACCATTCACGAAGAAAGCTTCGTACAAGTAAAAAATAATAGATTTTCCTTCGTAGCTAAAAGGACCATTATATATCACCATAATTATTAGTGCATTTCACTCTATTCTGCCAAAAAATTTCTTCTGTGTGCAATTTAAACTCTTGTTGGGGTACAAAGTTATTCTTTCCGTGGTTACTAGAGGGGATTTATACAGGGAATGAACATTATTAATCCATGGTTGCTACCACAGCAACTATGGTATAAGAAAAGTTACATGATGTAAATTAAAATAAAGGAAAAAGTTTAAGTCAAATCTGAGTGTCCCACTTTGTTAACTACAAATCTACATTTAAGTTCTTCCAATATGCTTTAGCAATCAGGGTTTCATGCACAGGGGGAGGGGAACTAGGAACCCCTTTCCTCTAAATGTATTAAAATTATAACTGATTAAAGAAATACTCTGCTTACATCAACAAAAATGAATACATTTATCCTACATGAAGCATGCTGTTTATTGGTGCTGCAAAAGAATTCAATAATACATATAAATCTTCTTCCTCAGGGAAAAAAAAATCCCATAAAATCCTGGAATTGTCACCATTTAGTACTAAAAATTCACATCTTTTGGTGTGTCAAGAAATAACTAGAATTCTTCTCTTGGCAGTCACAATTCCTCAAATTAGGGATATAATGTATTAGCATAAAATTATGCACTATATCTGAGAGTGTAGCCAATAACCATGGGTGCACACAAATGGCGGTTGCAAGTGGATTCTACTTGAAGTAAGTACTTTAATTTTGATCATTCAACTCAAAATTTGATCCTCAAAATTTCATTCCTATGACGCCATAGTGCAATCAGAGACTCGTTCTATCTCTTTTGCCTGTTTATAATGTCACAATGTGCACACCACTCTCATTTCTGTGGAACTATATATTATATCAGTAAAGTATCATAGAAACCTTGGCAAGAGATAAAAACTGAAGGTACAATATACATGTAGTTGGAAAACATTATTATTATTATTATTACAGTACTTCAGTGTCATATTTTTAATCAAATATTCGTTATAAATATTACAACTTTTTTATAAAGAATTTTCATATACCTTTGTAATATTTTAAAGTAATAAATACAAATAATATCCATCACCATCTTGAGCCCGTTCTGTTAAATAGCGCTCAGCTATCCCTCAAGAGATGAACTATTGCAATGCATTGTCACACCCACCTGGAAAGATGCTAGCAAAGTGACAGAAGGGTAAACCAAGTCGGGTGAATACGGCTGCCACATGAACATCACAGTGCTCAGTTGCCTGGAGTCCGGACTGGGCATTGCCACTGAGCCACTCCCACCAAATTCAGCCGACTCCAACGCTGGCTCAGCCATGGTGGCTGACATTGTTCTTCTGGAACTGGTGCCGGTTGATGTTTCTAAAGCATGACGAGAGGGCTTAGGTTTGGGCTCTTCACTGGAAGAAGCACCTGCAAAGGATTTGGAGTGTTATAGCTACAAAGAAAATAAAAATCTTACGAGACAACAGAATTTCTATGAGAAAGAAAAAAAAAACACCTCAACCAATACTGATACCTATTACAGACTACTTCTCAACATAAAATGTAGTTAAATAATAAATTTATGTCTGATAATAATATTCTGCTGGAAGGCTTCCCAGCAGCCAAAATAAACTAACTCAGTGCCTCAATTATGATTACCAGTCTTGTCATAGTTGGTGCAGCCGGTGAGATAGTGAAGAGATAGGCTACCAGAGATTGTTTCCTGACACAGAGGGCACTTAGTCGTAGCTGTCTCCTTAGCTCCATCGTCGGAGTGAGTAGCATCGTTTTTTGTCGCCATGGTGCAACCAGCTTCTACAAAAAAGTGGGAGGGGTTCTAAGTTTTTACCGTTCATCCAATGAAAACATGCCTGCTAACAAACTTACAAGAAAACTGGCTAAACAAGTTGAAATTCCTCCTGTCTCTGAGTGATAGCTGGCTTGGCAGCATTTATTATTTTGAAAATGCGAAAGGTCGGAGCAAGGTCAACCAGGGGAGATTCCCGTAGGTGCATGACGTAATAAATTTACAAGTGCGCATTATTTTATAAATTATATCTTCTTTTGTTCATTGTTCTCCAGATGTAGCGTCGGCGACCCACAACTTTCAGCCCGCGACAATACCTCGTAGTACCGTTGAAGCTTCTAAATCTAAACTTCCTTTAGATGAGCGCGCCATTTGCAAAAGCTGCTACCATGTCAGCGGAATCTCTTCCAGAAAGCAATCCTCCAGCGCATAAGTTGAAAGAGGACAGGAGCCCAGCAGCTATTCTGAAGCTCATTCTTTCCAAGTTTCACATCAGCTACATTTTTTTGGTCCTGGGTGGCTTTGCAATACTCTTAGGTTATGTCAGCATAGCCCCTCCTACTGATCTCCCAAACTGGCCTCTGTACAAGCTCAATTCTCGAACATGGCAGATGTTTGAGCAGTGGGGGCAACATGTGAAGCCTCACCACATGCGCATCATCACCACTACCCTGCAGCACATTGAGTCACGAGCCATGTACATCCTCACCTACTTAAATGTCCCTGACTATCTCCATGAGGCTGGTGAACCGTTGTCTTGCGAAGACATCAAGAGCAAGATAGATTCCAGGCGAGGGCTCGATCGAGTGAACCTGGCTTTCCTCTGTCGAATTTTGCACGCGTCCTCTCACTTTGGCCTATTGTCGTCCAACTCTGAGGACAAGTACTCCCTGACACCTATCAGCGAATATCTCGTTTCGAGTCATCCCAAAAGTCTGAAGCACTACGTCATGCTCTATTCTGGTGACGAGGCACTGGTGATCAGCACGTCTCTATCTCGTAGCATCTTCTCTGGAGAATCCGGATTTAAAGTCACTTACAGAACAGAGCTGCAGGACCACCTCAAGGAAGATCAGTATTTCAGGGATGTTTACGATGCAGGTCTGGGGGATGGCTCTAAGCTACATGCGCCGGCCATCATCGCTGATTATCCACTGTTTGCCTCGTGCCGTCACATTTGCGACATTGGCGGTGGAGTTGGACGGTTTTTGTACGAGGTGTTGCAGTATTATTTGCACGGTATGAATGGCACCAACTTTGATCTGCCGGACGTCATTTTTAATTCAAAGTGAGTATTGTGGTATATTGGTGCATGTAGGAAGAATGAGGAAGAAGTGAAGTCCTGGACTTCATCATAATCAGCCTTTAAGGGGAGGAGAAACCTAACTATGAATATCATTAACACAAATTTGAACTCTCAGTGGTTGACATATGCCAATCTTATTTGTGAGAGAGAGGGGAAAAACAATCTCTTGGGGTGTCCGGTGTAAGCTATCTATTCAAGAGCAACTGATATAGATGGTGCTAGATAAGCATAGAAAAGAATATATTGTCGCTTACCAATTAAACTGCCCCTTGACTCTATTTTAAGGGGAGGTGGGAAGGAAGACTATGCAGTAACTATTATAAACATTTATTGAAATACGTTCTAAAGTGTTTTTGTTTGTTTGTTTGTTTGTTGTATTTTTTGTTGTTGTTGTTGTTGTTTTAATTAATATTTTATTTGCAGAACATTCCTTCGGAAAGTAGAAAATGGACAAAACATTAGACTCATGGTTGGAAATTTCACGAAGTCTATACCAGAAATGGGGTAAGTCGTGGTTTGTGCTCAAAGTGGATTTTTGTTGTAGTTGTGGAAATAATTTTGGTTTTGGACTAGCCTAAATTTAAAAGTTTTGGCTAGTGTGGGAAGAATCCATACAAGCTAGCAGTTGCTTATAAATATTGAGGTCAGTGGCTTCCATGCAGTGGTGGGTGACATACGATGTGTTTGACTACTGCTGATTGGAGCATGCTCAAGTATGATGGTGGGTGTGCCCATTTCCACAGTTTCACAAAAATAGAATTTAAAATAAATATGAACCAACCCTAGATTGTGGGCCTACTTTAAATGGTTGTTCTACCGTAAGATTGGAACTCTGTCTTCTTGTAAGTGTGATAAAATACTCAAGTTGGACAGGAGTTTAGTGGATGTAATTGATACACTAGTTTGGTGGTTATACTGAAAGCACAGGCTGTATTACAATAGAATTTTTTTTTTAATTATTTGTTTGTTTATTTATATGATTAGTTTTAATCGCATGTTGCTAACATTTTAACTGTGTCTATAGACTGGGTGACTAGAAGTGGCATTATATGTGGACTGTATTGGTAGTAAGAGCAAATACATTAATAGACTGACCGTATCAGATTTATCTCATAAGGCAAATCTAAATAGATCGACTAGCTCCATCACAATTCAAATGAGTTCACATTAAGCCAGGCTTTTCTCTTTGCACAGAAAAAATGTTGAACCATTTTCATTGTTTCTAGGTGTGACTGTTATATTCTGAAGGACATATTGCAGAACTGGTCCGATGAAGATGCCTCTGTAATATTGGATAACTTGTTTAAAGTTGTTGGCAAGGGCAACAGGATTCTTGTGATCGAGACTATCATGCACACTGGACTCTTCTCTGAAGAAAGGGTAAGTTTATTTTAGAGGTATAGGTATCAAGAGGCATAGCTTAAATTGCTCAATTGAAGGTACTGGTAGTAAATATCAAAAGAAAATAATAAAGTAACCAACAAATACTACAGTCTGTCAGACTTGAGTTGGGCCTCTCCAAAACTAACTTGCTAACGGAAGCAGTTATGCATCTAGGGTTTGCTCCTTTTGAAAGTTTATGCTGAAGTGGATGTAAAAATTTCTTTAGTAATCTCCAGAAGTTGTGGGAAAGTCATTTGTAAGAGTATGGGAATAAATAAGACACCGTGTTACTGACACACAAATTTAGTCATACACTACGATTCAATGTTTCAAGAGAAATAAAAAATAAACTTCAGTCCAAACCCAAAGCAATTTAGAGGTCATGTGGTTAACCCCCTCAGCGCGCGCGCACGAGAGCATTATAGTAGTCATCCTGTCTGTATGTCTGTCACGCTCTGATTTTGAAGACAACTGACAATAAACTGTTGATTTAGGTACAACCTTACTGTGAACAACGATTAAGGACCTATAATTATTGTGCTACTATTTTAAATTTCAGGCTGATTTTGGAGAAAATGCGAAGCTGTCAGTTCCGCGTAGATACTAGCTTTTGTGGGTAACGCCCCCTATCGTCACGTCGTAATCACATGAGTAAATAATTTCTTGCTGCCCGCTGTAGTTTTGCTTTATGGGAATTAACGAACGAAGTGCTGGAAATGAGGTTTTGCATTGGGCTCACACCTTTGGTGATTCATTGCAGTAGCCGAGGGAGGGACACAAGTATATCAGCAATGGGTGTGAAAACGGGTTTGGCACCTTTGCTATTACTTTTGTCTGGAGCCACGAAAAAGTTTCTTGTTAGTACTAGTGAGTACCCCGCCACTACTTTTGAAAAACGTTCACATGATTGTAGTCATGCCAACTCAATGTGGACAGATTATTGTATTTTAGGTGAACAGTAACCTTTCAAGCCATACATGTCATCAAAACTGTAGCACTTCACTTGAGACTTCATACTATAAAGACTTTGTGTACTGATACATTTATTTCTGTTGCGTATTTCGCAATGGTTTGCGTTTATGTGTACAGTATTTGCTTTTCTGCTCCATTTGTTAAAGTTTGCTAGCTGGATTTGGCAGTTAATGATGCCATCATTTAGCTTACATACTTCAAAGTTTCTTTCTTAATATTTCCTGAGTAATGGTGGCTCCTACAATATCTCATTCATCAAGGATGATAGCACAATTAAGTCATTTTTATTACATGAAGAATCAGTAGTGCTTGACAACACGCTTTCAGCTACTAAAACCAACCAGGTTTTATTTTCTAAACTTCAGTGTTATAGCAACCACTTCCACAACTTTGTGGCAAAAACAAAACAAAACAATAAACCAAAACATTCTAAGTTTAACACTTAACTGAGACTGTACTGCTGTAGTATCAGAAACAATATTCCTCACCTGTGCTATTCAAAATGGACAACAACCATTCTGAAATATATAATATGTATTACACATACTCAGTTTTCATAATAAATAAATAAATAAATACTAATAATAATAATAACAACAACAACTAGTGAGTACCCTGCCACACTGTGGCGCTTCATTACTAACTTTTTCAAATTAGGAATGCAGTAGCATGAGGTTGTATTTTTATCCATTGATATTTCAGTACCTCTACCACTTGGCTTATTTACATCAGTTTCCCTCTCCAGTCTCTTTCTTCCTAAGGCATCTCCTCCCCTTCCTTTTCTCTCTTCAGCTCTTCTTCTTGAGTCATGTAATCCCTTCTCCTCCACTTTCTATCTCTCCTGCTTCTAGTATCTCTGTCCTTCTATCCATGATTGTGGACTTAAGCTTTGGGAAACTTTTGTATTTTCTTTTGAAACTTTCAACACCCTTTCCTCACCGATTTCATCTGCTTTTAGCCATTATTTCCTTAATCACTTTCATGTTCCTATTGCCTTTGCTGAATGTGACTATGCTTTACCCATTCAGTTAATTACACCACTTTAACCATTCAGTAAAATGATGCAACTTTACCAACCCAGCTCATTCACACACTGTCATCATCATCATCAGTATCATTGTTGACAGATTATAATATGGATGATAATAAAACATGTCCATGCTTTGGCCAATCACTTCTAAGGGCTTAAGTTTTTTGTTGTTGTTGTTGTTTTTTGGTTTTCTTTTGTAAGCTATGTAAGGGAAATTAACAACTTGATTGCCTTCGCTTTAATTATCACTCCATTTCTTGTTTGTTTGTTTAATTGTTTGTTGTTTTTATAATACCATGTCTTGATTTTTCTCTCTAAGATTACTATAAATTACATTGATACTCCAGTTCTCAGAAAATGGAATTGTGAGTGTAGTAATTACAGTCGAACTTCCGAATAAAGGACAAAATGGGAACACAAATTTTGTTTATTGAGAAGCTGTCCCTTCTCGGAAACCATCACTTTTCTGACAGTTTATCTTGAACATATATTAGCTTCTTCTTTTTTCCTTTTTTAAAGAATAACACCAATTAGTCTGTTTTAAGCTCTTCAACTTCGGAGAAGGAACAAAAGGGTTTCCATCATCATCATTTTGCTCAACCGGTTGATCCAAAAAGCTGGATTCCCAATCATTAGCACTGCTTGCAGGCATATGATTTACTTAAGTGTACTGCTGGAAAATCTGTAGTGTGCTTGAGAGGAAACTATGTAGTAAACTCTTATTCTGGAACAAAAAGTACACTGGATTGGTAAAACATGAGTAAACATAGGAAGTTGTACATGTATGGTTTGTAGTTTGTTCCAGAATTAGAGTTTACCACACGGTAAACTATGCGCAGTAAATTTACAGTAAACTTCAGTAAAACAAGGACTGGCAAGCAGTGTAGTCATTCCAATCACATACTGCAAGATGATCATCACCACCCAAATATTCATTCACTGGGCAGCTACCAATGCTTGCAAGTAGTTTTGGCTGCTTTGCAGTATTTGGTAGATTACTCTGTCCTCACACTTTAGTTCATAATACATTACTTAACTTAATCAGAACCACGGTGTGACTGAGTTAGCATTTTAGAGTTTTATTTTTATAGTTAGTCTAGCATGGCTAGTCAAATTGTACACACAGATCTCGAAGGTACCAAGTGTACAAGGAAATTTGAGCTCCAATAAGAGAAGATGTTCTGGTAAGAAGGGACTCTAATAAAGCATTTGCCAAAGGTTGTTGGAGACGAAGTGAATCCAGGTGCGGGCTACGGGTTAGAAATACTGTGCATCTCTATGGACCCAAGATCAGATGAAAGAACTTGTTGGTTGATTCATTAAACTTGTCTGAACTATTGTAAATTTTGAACGAATGTCCATTAACTGAAGCACTTTTTGTATGGTGTAGCAATTATGGGAGTTCTGTTCTGTCCATTGTCCGGAATTCCGAAGCTGTCCACATCTTGGAAGCTCTTAATGTATAGTAAATACATCTGTAGTTTTCAGTTTGTCCGCTATAGCATGGTTGTTTGTTTTTGGAAGGTCCGCTGAGTGAGGTCCGACTGTATATCCCTTTCATCATCAGTAGCGCCATGTGGCACACAGTGTTTGATTGGCAATTCCCTTGTTTTTCTTTTTACAATTATCAAATTTAGCTTTCCTATTTTTTGCTTATACATTACTCTGAAGTAGTACTTCCTGTAATAATAAAAAAAAATCAGGATGATAGTGCCTGTACTTAAAAAAAAATTTGTTTACAATTTTAAAAAATATTGCTATTGGAACACTTAACTGTTGAGCGTCTGTCCATCTGAATTGTTTTTTATAGTACGAGGTTAAGAAGCTCAGAATCCATCGTGATTGCTGCACTTAAATATGCCCATGAAATCCTATAGTAATGTTACATGGTTCATTGACCTGTAGCATTCATTCATGTGAAGGCTCAGTGTGTGAGATCTTGTGGTCTATAAATATTCCAATCTTGTGATTGATTACATTAGGTGAAATTTGCCTAAAATTCCAGTTTGTTTGGAGAATGGGTTTGCAGTTTCCAGGGCTAGTAAATCTTGACTATATAATGTGTACTTACTTGTAATTTTACTATGCGTGCCTGTCAAAGGGGCTATTTTATAAATTGTTGTTTTTTGTTCGTTATTTTTCCATTTCTTGTTTACGTAACAATTTAGTGATTCATTTACCAGTAAGGGCTGACACCATGACTAAGATTAGCATGTCTTCTTTCTCTGTGACAGATAAAATCATTAATGGACCTGACAATGATGGCGTTTCATCCATCTCACTCACGGCTCCGGACCTTAGAGGAGATGTACTTCCTGTTGGAACAGTCGGGCTTTGTGGATGCTCAGACTTATCCTACAAGATCTGGGTATTCCATTGTAGAGGCTTTCCCATCTGTTTCAAATTAACTTGCTATAAAGAATCAATCTCGTCATCCTTCTCTCTGTTGTTAGCACTTCATATCTTGTAGCTATAGCTTATTTGTGTATATGTGGCAATTGTTTGTTTGTTTGTTTTTCTATATATATATGTACAGGTGTACCTGTTACCACGCAGCATATATAATACTCTGTTTTATAATTATATATAAACTCATCCTAACAGTGTATATTATAATACCACTGGCAGCTAAGCATTATCAACTTTATGCCATAGATGTAAGAAAGTAAAGTATATGTGTGTGAGCTAAAGACAATGTAGTGGTCATAGCATAAGTTAAACAGGAGCATAGGCAGAAAGGGACCTTTACAAAACCCAAACTGTAGAACGTCTGCCATGACATTGTGGTGGTATGATCGCGGCTTGGCGGATAGGGCTAGATAGATATGTGCAGTACACCCACTTGTGACAGGAGAGACCGCGCTATTAGGTCGCTGCCACCAGATTACAGTCCTCAGTCTACTGACTTTCAAGTTGTTTGGCTGGCTCAGAATGAAATACCTCCCAGGATCTAGCTAATATACTACCAGCTTAACCCTTAACAACTAGATAGAACTGTAGTTGCAGAAGGCAAGTCTAATTTTGAGCATTAAGGACAGACTGGAATAGAAATAAAAAATCAGGCAAGTTATATGGTAACAGGTAAGGCTATGACTATGCATGAAAATGTCAATAGACACTTAGTGAAGGACTAATGCTATGAATATGCTACATTGCCCCTTGGTTCAAAACATTCAGCTTGATCTAGTCAGTGGAAAGCATTGTTTCTGTTACCATCAATCCGTTTTAACTGGGAGGGATGAACATCTACTACAACATAGGCTACTTCTTACTGCTTGTAGCAAGCAGCCGTGAACTGCATACACCCACAGTGATTCTTACACCATCATTCCATGAGAAACAGCAGTTTAATGCACTTTAAGTGTCCTTCTAATGCAGGAAGGTGTGTATACCCTGAAGTACACTGTTGAACCATCAAACTTTGTTAGCCAGAGGTTGGACAGAATAGAATGACTTCTATGGATTAGTATTAGCTTTACATCCACTGGCTGGCTAGCTGTAAGGTGACTTTTACAAGGTGAAATGACAAAATGACAGTAACTTAGCGTATGAAGCGATGCATCTATCTACCTGAGGTGATATAGAGAAAGAAGAGACACAAGTGTGAAACATGGCATTATCGGTGACATTGAATTTACACCAGACTTCTTTTAAGCTACCACAGGAGTGCCCCCAATTATCCCCAACACATGACAAGCAGGCACATCAGGAATCCACTAAGGAGGAAGATATAAGTGAGCTCAGTGTAAAGCTTTTGCTGCTAGTTAGATGCTCACCATGCTGAGGAGGTCACTGGGCAGTCTGATTTGAAAAAAAAAGGTGAATATGTGGTACTTGTGAGCTAAGTCAACCCAAACTGAAGATCCAGCAGGCAACAGTACTCAACTCTGACAGAAACTGATGCTCAAGGCTAGACGGTCTATCTTGCACTCACTACTTACTCCATATCACCAGACGTTTCTAGCTATCATTGTTATTTTTAACCTGAGAATCTGTGACATAATCTGCCCTGTTATCTGAATTGGATGTAGTACTTCTTGCCCTGTAATTACCTGAAGGCGGGCAATAATCATCATTATAAAACTATAGGTGCCTAAAGTAGTGCTAAAGGTCAGATTCTGGAATATCTACTTCAGATTGTTATTATCTTTCTAATTTTGTCTAGCCATTTCCAAATTTCAAGCTATAATTAATCTACATGTATTTAGGTTTTCAGTAGTTGGGTGGGTGGGCGATCTAGGAAGAAGGGGGGTGGTAGAATAGGGTGACATGATATTCATTGATGGAAGCTTTCTTCTCTTGGCTGTAACAGAGTCAGAATAACACATTTAAATCATTGAACACTCTAATGATCCTTTGTACACACCCACTTCAACCAGTATACTTTAAACTCAAATTTTATGCACTTAGTTGAGAGTAAGTTTTGATTGTTGACTCAAAGCACAAAGCTTTTTCTGCTATATTATATATGATCAACTCTCTAACACATTAGGTCACCTTTATGGCTTTCTCAATAACTAAAAGAATCAAGGGTTGCCCCCCCCCCCCCCCCCTCCCTTGACTCCTTAACTTGTTTGTTTCATTATGGATGCTTAATCTTAGTAAATGGGGTCATATAATATCCACATTATTATTAGCTGCCAGCAAGCGGCATCCTCATGGTTCTAGCTATGCAAGTATTGCTGCAGTTGTGCAACAAAAAAATAATAATTTTTTTATTTTATGAAAACAGTGCAATTTGTGTCATTAGTTCTTGAAAGGAACATTTTTAGTGACAAATAAGGACTTTAGACACTTCATTTCATTTTAGGTTCAAAATTGTACAATTGTGTCTTTGTAAATGACCATGTGATAACTACGATGCAACTACAAAAATGGTTAAAGCTGGATTATTAGCAAAAGGCAAAAATGAAGACAAAGCATAAATCACAGAAAAACATCATCATTCTCCTCATTTTCTTTGGTTATTATCTTGAGCATGCTCTCCTGTGCATCCCTCACCAAAGCCAGTGTCTCCATGATTTTCTCTTGCTGGAGCGCGAGTTCCTCCACTTTGCTCTTCAAAAAGTATATCTCCTTGCTTCTGCTATCTTGCTGCAAGTATTCAGTGGAAGTATCTTCGGTGTCAATGTTGGGGTTCTTTCCTTTGATGTAACGCCATAGCAGACGCCATATCTTGTGGGGTATCGTCACCTCGTGGTTTGGATATTTTGTGTGCACTCTTTTATCCAATCTGTTCAGCAACTTTCGAGGCAATATTCCATCAAAATGTGAAAAGAATGTTACTTCGACAAGTTTCTTCCCAGTTATGGCATCATTTCTGATCTGCTCAATGTCACCAACAGCCAAACCAACGAGCAAGTTCATAATGACGATGCCCATCAGAATGGCTAGAACTATGACAAACATGAATGTCAGCCAATCGTGTCTCAAGTTTCCCTCGATGTCCTCATTTACAAATGCTGTATAGTCAATTTCACCAAGAAGGTGTCCAAAGTTAATAAAAAGTGAGTAACCAATGGTCGAGTAGTCCCTCAGATTACCAGCAAGGATGTAAAAGGAAAGTGAGAATGCCATCAAGAAGAGAAAACAGATGCTGAGCACTTGAAAAACTGTCCTGGTTGTCGTCAGGAACATTGTAATGTAAACCCCGAACAAATCAAACAATTGAATTCTCAGAAGGAGGCTGAACCAGGTGAAGAAAGTGGCCACAGTACCAGCTCTCCAGTAAGCATTGTCGAGCCCTCGGCCAGGAATAAGGTAGAAGATTGTGAAGCCCACACTGAGGAAGTCAATGAGGACAAATAGGTTGTTGGTGAGATTTAAAGCTTCCTGTCGAATTTTGAAAACTAGCATCACCCAGATGATGAAATTTAACCCAGCAAATCCAAGAGAGAGGAACCGACACAAATTTGCACTATGGCTGATTACTGGACATGGAATTGTCCCGTTGGTGCCATCTTTGCAGGGTGTGGTCTCGTTGGTCTGATCCACTGCTCTGAGAATTTCAGTCGGGTTGGGTACAAGAGCTGTAAAGCAGAGAAGAAAAAATACTTGCAAGAAGACAAAAGAAGCTAAAGTCAAATGGATCCATCGCCCGTACTTCCTCCACTTTGTTTTGATGAAGCAGTTGGTGACTGGGTGCGTGAGGAGTACGCTTCGGCTGTGTTTGACCATGGTTTTTAAAGTTTCCAGATGAGTTATGTTGCTTGAGAATGATACATCATTTGTCTTTAAACTTCCTTTATATCTTATAGTATGCATGTCCATGGCTTCTTTTTCCTCCACTGGTGTCAGCTCTCCATTTTTTTGGGCCCCTAGAGGTTCCTCATGGTTGCTAGTACAAAGACGTAGGTACTTGAAGTCAAATTGCTCCCAGTATTCCTTGTTCAAACGAGGCAATTCAGACTTGGTGAGCGATCGGTCAAGAACTTGCTTGGCAACATCTGGCATATTTATGATCAAGTTAAGCATCGGGTGCTTCCCGGTAGGGGACACAAGGTCTAGCGCTTCCTGGTACCGCTTGTGCTGTATGACTGCCATGGCAGCCTTCGCGTGGTTCTTTGCGATGATGCGGTCGAAGAAGGATTCTTGGTTGTTATTGAGGATGATAGGAACGCCAATGTCGAGGCAGAATGAGACAATTTGCGGGGAGCCATTACTGGCGGCCATGTGGAGGGCATTATCTCCACAGTCTGCAGTCCACTTCAGCTGGAATGGGTGGGCATCAAACAACAACCGGGCTACCTCTGTTTGGCCATGATAGCAAGCACTCATGAATGGAGTGGTGCCGTAGTGGCATTTGTGTACCATAGCTCCATGGGAGAGCAGGAGCTCCACACTCCTCAAGTGGCCACCAAAAGCAGCAAAGTGCAAGGGAACTCCGCCATGTTTGTTGACCTCATTGATTAGCTGAGCACATTCTGGAATTTCCAAGAGGATGCTGATGGCCTTCCAGTCACCACCTTGAGCAGCAAGATGGAGGTAGTTGTTGCCATTGCAATCCTTGATGTTCTTCACTTTTTGTCTAATTGACGCTATCATGGCATGAACCATTTCTGAGAGCCCCGTAGATAGAGCTATGTGAGTGGGGCAATGACCCTTATTGTCTCTATCCGTGAGGAGATTTTTACCTCCTGGATGTTCAAGCAGAATCCCCAAAATTTTCTTTCGTTTGTGATGAACGACGTGGTGGAGAACATTGTTGCCTTCATTATCCTTGATTGTAATATCAGCTCCCCTCTCCAATAGAGCGGACACGCCTTGGGTGCTCCCAGTGATGATAGCAATCATTAGAGCAGTTTGACCCTTATTGTCTACAGCATCAATTTCTGCTCCTTGGCTAGTGAGGTATGCCACTGATTGGTGAGAATTGATGGCTTGGGTGCAGCGATGCAGGCAAGATTGGCCGTACAAGTCACGGCAAAAGATAATTTCTCCTGAATCTCTATTGCTTAGAATGACTTGAATCATTTCCAGTCGTCCTTGCGAGCAAGCCAGGAGAAATGGGGGTACTTGGTCATCTTTGGTAGCCATGGGATCAGCTCCATGATTCAATAAAACTTCAACCACTTTTAGATGGCCTCCATCAATGGCTGCATGCAGTGGTGTGCTGTTTTCCTCGTCTATAAATCCCAAGACAACCTCTGCTGGATATCCGTGGTTTTTACAGTTCGTAAGGAAAAAATTCAAGACACGATGTGATCCTTTCCTAGCTGCTGAATGGATGGGAGTGAGCTCATCATCATCAGTGGCACAGAGACGGAATCCATTTTTTTTCTTGAATGAATCTTGAACAAGTACAGAATTATTGAAGACTTCACAAACCTCGAGATTGTCTTGCTCAGCTATAATATGGAGCGGCGTTTTTTTGCGATAGCCACTCACCACAATATTGATGTGAGTGTGCTCCATGTAGGCTGCCATTACGGCAGTATTGTTTAAGCGAGCTGCGATGTGAAGCCCAGCATGCTTCTCAAGATTAAGTATCTCATCATTGATACCATTACTCAGCAGAAGACTCACTGCCTCAGCGTGCTGCTGGAGTGTAGCCACATGGAGGGCGGTGTTGCCATCTTTGTTAGTGGCATTCAGCTCAATGCCGCTCTCAATGACGTATTGCATGACTGCAATCTGATTGGTGGCTGCTGCGTGATGTAACACGGTGGCCTGATATTCGTCACGCTCCTTCAACATGCCAGAAAAATCTTCACAATAAGACTTGAGTAGATTCAAGTTTCCTTCTCTGGCAATTTCAAAAGGAGAACCATAATCAACTGATGAATTCTTGATCATGTTCAGTGAGACGTGATAATTCTTGCCATGCTTCTTCTTTTTTCTGGAATCAGTCTCAGTGGAGTTTTGGTGCAGATGGTTGGTGATGCTCACTGCTTGGGCAACTCTTTGAATGGAGTAGGAGTTGGACATACTCTTTATCCTTCACACAAAAATGAATGGAAAATGGCATAAGTCAATTGCACTAGCTTGTGAATATACTCACTCTGACCCTCTATATATAAAATTACAAGTATAAATCATTTATTCATTGCCATCTATTGTAATTAAATTCATCCTGTGCCACGCGTATAAATATAGCACACTATTGTATAAATATAGTGGTGTCTGTGACCTTTTGCAACACTATACTTCCTGGTGTTCATAGTAGTAGCTTGTCTTCTCATCCAGATTTTAATTCTTCCTTATTATGTCATGTGGAATCTTTTTGTCTAAAACTTACTCATAACTAATTAATTACTCTCAGACTTATTATTGAATAAAAATCTATTAAATCTCTCCCTTTTTTTTGTCAATTACTCTCAGACTTATTATTGAATAAAAATCTATTAAATCTCTCCCTTTTTTTTGTCAGCTATCTTCTTATCATTTCATGAAAAAAAATTGAACCCATCCTACATGGCTTGATGTGAGGGCGGGTGGTACTGTTGGCCATGCACTAGGATAGATTTTTTTTGCAGACGAAGGATTATAGCTAAAAACTCAGACAGAACATAGCAACATAAGAAATTACATATGCTATTCTCCCCACCCTTCCTACGCCTGCCTGTTAATTCAAGCATTGCATAGGCAACAAGCTAGCTAGGCTAGCTGATTGCAGTGACTATAATGAGACACTCCTCACCTTTATGAAGAGTTACAGCCAGCCAGGACGACGGGTCAGGTACGTTCCACTGGCGGAGAAGTAGCACGCAAGTGTCTCTTCAAGTTTTATATTAAAAACCGTCTTCATCGATCTAAAAAAAGCGCGAGAATGAAAAGCTCGCGGAAGCGCAAGATATACCCAAAAAATGCGCATTTGAAATAAAACTCAATGACTATGCATTCATAATTTTGACAAAATAATTGTACCTAACTAATTCCCTCCCCCCCCATACCAGTCCTTGGAACTTCCTTTTTGTTCATTTTGTCATTTTCTTGTTTGGTGTTTGGTTGCCCCATACATAAATTTGGACATAAAGTTTGCCAGAATAACACTATCAAATAGGTGAAGATCTACAATCTGTTACTTCATGGACATGGCATCAGACTTGATCAGTCAGTCCAATGATTCCCACATCATGACCCACCAGCTAGTCACGATGACTAATACTCAGGAGACCTGCCATGCCAGTACCATGAAAAGCAAGCCGGTTGAAGGTCTAATTTGCACCTAAGATTCTCTGGGACAAAAGTAAAGTAGCAAGTTGGCTCTCTATCAATCCGTTTTAACTGGGAGGGATGAACATCTACTACAGCATAGGCTACTTCTTACTGCTTGTAGCAAGCAGCCATGAACTGCATACACCCACAGTGATTCTTCACCATCATTCCATGAGAAACAGCAGTTTAATGCACTTTAAGTGTCCTTCTAATGCAGGAAGGTGTGTACACCCTGAAGTACAATGTTAAACCATCAAACTTTGTTAGCCAGAGGTTGGACAGAATAGAATAGTCTTGAGAATGACTTCTGTAAGGTGACTTTTACAAGGTGAAATGACAGTAACTTAGCGTATGAAGCGATGCATCTATCTACCTGAGGTGATATAGAGAAAGAAGAGACACAAGTGTGAAACATGGCATTATCGGTGACATTGAATTTACACCAGACATCTTTTAAGATCAAAGCTACCACAGGAGTGCCCCCAATTATCCCCAACACATGACAAGCAGGCACATCAGGAATCCACTAAGGATACAATTAGGAGGAAGATATAAGTGAGCTCAGTATAAAGCTTTTGCTGCTAGTTAGATGCTCACCATGCTGAGGAGGTCACTGGGCAGTCTGATTTGAAGAAAAAAAGAAGAAGGTGAATATGTGGTACTTGTGAGCTAAGTCAACCCAAACTGAAGATCCAGCAGGCAACAGTACTCAACTCTGACAGAAACTGATGCTCAAGGCTAGACGGTCTATCTTGCACTCACTACTTACTCCATATCACCAGACGTTTCTAGCTATCGTTGTTATTTTAACCTGAGAATCTGTGACATAATCTGCCCTGTTATCTGAATTGGATGTAGTACTTCTTGCCCTGTAATTACTGCCTAAAGTAGTGCTAAAGGTCAGATTCTGAAATATCTACTTCAGATTGTTATTATCTTTCTAATTTTGTCTAGCCACTTCCAAATTTCAAGCTATAATTAATCTACATGTATTTAGGTTTTCAGTAGTTTTGGGTGGGTGGGCGATCTAGGAAGAAGGGGGGTGGTAGAATAGGGTGACATGATATTCATTGATGGAAGCTTTCTTCTCTTGGCTGTACCAGAGTCAGAATAACACATTTAAATCATTAAACACTCTAATGATCCTTTGTACGCACCCACTTCAACCAGTATACTTTGAACTCAAATTTTATGCACAGTTAGTTGAGAGTAAGTTTTGATTGTTGACTCAAAGCACAAAGCTTTTTCTGCTATATTATATATGATCAACTCTAGCACATTAGGTCACCTTTATGGCTTTCTCAATAACTAAAAGAACAAAAAGAATCAATGCCCCCCCCCCCCACCCCCCCCCCCCCCCCCCCCCCAACCCCCCCCCCCCCCTCCCTTGCTCCTTAACTGTTTGGTCTACATGATAATCTTAGTAAATGGGGTCATATAATATCTACATTATTATTAGCTGCCAGCAAGCGGCATCCTCGTGGTTCTAGCTATGCAAAGTATTGCTGCAGTTGTGCAACAAAAAAAAAAGTTTTTTATGAAAACAGTGCAATTTGTGTCATTAGTTTTTGAAAGGAACATTAAGGACTTTAGATACTTCATTTCAGGTTCAAAATTGTACAATTGTGTCTTTGTAAATGACCATGTGATAACTACGATGCAACTACAAAAATGGTTAAATAGCTGGATTATTAGCAAAAGGCAAAAATGAAGACAAAGCATATATCACAGAAAATAAAAAAAATTAAATTTCACACACATCATCATTCTCCTCATTTTCTTTGGTTATTATCTTGAGCATGCTCTCCTGTGCGTCCCTCACCAAAGCCAGTGTCTCCATGATTTTCTCTTGCTGGAGCGCGAGTTCCTCCACTTTGCTCTTCAAAAAGTATATCTCCTTGCTTCTGCTATCTTGCTGCAAGTATTCAGTGGAAGTATCTTCGGTGTCAATGTTGGGGTTCTTTCCTTTGATGTAACGCCATAGGAGACGCCATATCTTGTGGGGTATCGTCACCTCGTGGTTTGGATAGTTTGTGTACACTCCTTTATCCAATCTGTTCAGCAACTTTCGAGGCAATATTCCATCAAAATGTGAAAAGAATGTTACTTCGACAAGTTTCTTCCCAGTTATGGCATCATTTCTGATCTGCTCAATGTCACCAACTGCCAAACCAACGAGCAAGTTCATAATGACGATGCCCATCAGAATGGCTAGAACTATGACAAACATGAATGTCAGCCAATCGTGTCTCAAGTTTCCCTCGATGTCCTCATTTACAAATGCTGTATAGTCAATTTCACCAAGAAGGTGTCCAAAGTTAATAAAAAGTGAGTAACCAATGGTCGAGTAGTCCCTCAGATTACCAGCAAGGATGTAAAAGGAAAGTGAGAATGCCATCAAGAAGAGAAAACAGATGCTGAGCACTTGAAAAACTGTCCTGGTTGTCGTCAGGAACATTGTAATGTAAACCCCGAACAAATCAAACAATTGAATTCTCAGAAGGAGGCTGAACCAGGTGAAGAAAGTGGCCACAGTACCAGCTCTCCAGTAAGCATTGTCGAGCCCTCGGCCAGGAATAAGGTAGAAGATTGTGAAGCCCACACTGAGGAAGTCAATGAGGACAAATAGGTTGTTGGTGAGATTTAAAGCTTCCTGTCGAATTTTGAAAACTAGCATCACCAAGATGATGAAATTTAACCCAGCAAATCCAAGAGAGAGGAACCGACATAAATTTGCACTATGGCTGATTACTGGACAAGCAATTGTCCCGTTGGTGCCATCTCCACAGGGTGTGGTCTCGTTGGTCTGATCCACTGCTCTGAGAATTTCAGTCGGGTTGGGTACAAGAGCTGTAAAGCAGAGAAGAAAAAATACTTGCAAGAAGACGAAAGAAGCTAAAGTCAAATGGATCCATCGCCCGTACTTACTCCACTTTGTTTTGATGAAGCAGTTGGTGACTGGGTGCGTGAGGAGTACGCTTCGGCTGTGTTTGACCATGGTTTTTAAAGTTTCCAGATGAGTTATGTTGCTTGAGAATGATACATCATTTGTCTTTAAACTTCCTTTATATCTTATAGTATGCATGTCCATGGCTTCTTTTTCCTCCAGTGGTGTCAGCTCTCCATTTTTTTTGGCCCCTAGAGGTTCCTCATGGTTGCTAGTACAAAGACGTAGGTACTTGAAGTCAAATTGCTCCCAGTATTCCTTGTTCAAACGAGGCAATTCAGACTTGGTGAGCGATCGGTCAAGAACTTGCTTGGCAACATCTGGCATATTTATGATCAAGTTAAGCATCGGGTGCTTCCCGGTAGGGGACACAAGGTCTAGCGCTTCCTGGTACCGCTTGTGCTGTATGACTGCCATGGCAGCCTTCGCGTGGTTCTTTGCGATGATGCGGTCGAAGAAGGATTCTTGGTTGTTATTGAGGATGATAGGAACGCCAATGTCGAGGCAGAATGAGACAATTTGCGGGGAGCCATTACTGGCGGCCATGTGGAGGGCATTATCTCCACAGTCTGCAGTCCACTTCAGCTGGAATGGGTGGGCATCAAACAACAACCGGGCTACCTCTGTTTGGCCATGATAGCAAGCACTCATGAATGGAGTGGTGCCGTAGTGGCATTTGTGTACCATAGCTCCATGGGAGAGCAGGAGCTCCACACTCCTCAAGTGGCCACCAAAAGCAGCAAAGTGCAAGGGAACTCCGCCATGTTTGTTGACCTCATTGATTAGCTGAGCACATTCTGGAATTTCCAAGAGGATGCTGATGGCCTTCCAGTCACCACCTTGAGCAGCAAGATGGAGGTAGTTGTTGCCATTGCAATCCTTGATGTTCTTCACTTTTTGTCTAATTGACGCTATCATGGCATGAACCATTTCTGAGAGCCCCGTAGATAGAGCTATGTGAGTGGGGCAATGACCCTTATTGTCTCTATCCGTGAGGAGATTTTTACCTCCTGGATGTTCAAGCAGAATCCCCAAAATTTTCTTTCGTTTGTGATGAACGACGTGGTGGAGAACATTGTTGCCTTCATTATCCTTGATTGTAATATCAGCTCCCCTCTCCAATAGAGCGGACACGCCTTGGGTGCTCCCTGTGATGATAGCAATCATTAGAGCAGTTTGACCCTTATTGTCTACAGCATCAATCTGCTCCTTGGCTAGTGAGGTATGCCACTGATTGGTGAGAATTGATGGCTTGGGTGCAGCGATGCAGGCAAGATTGGCCGTACAAGTCACGGCAAAAGATAATTTCTCCTGAATCTCTATTGCTTAGAATGACTTGAATCATTTCCAGTCGTCCTTGCGAGCAAGCCAGGAGAAATGGGGGTACTTGGTCATCTTTGGTAGCTATGGGATCAGCTCCATGATTCAATAAAACTTCAACCACTTTTAGATGGCCTCCATCAATGGCTGCATGCAGTGGTGTGCTGTTTTCCTCGTCTATAAATCCCAAGACAACCTCTGCTGGATATCCGTGGTTTTTACAGTTCGTAAGGAAAAAATTCAAGACACGATGTGATCCTTTCCTAGCTGCTGAATGGATGGGAGTGAGCTCATCATCATCAGTGGCACAGAGACGGAATCCATTTTTTTTCTTGAATGAATCTTGAACAAGTACAGAATTATTGAAGACTTCACAAACCTCGAGATTGTCTTGCTCAGCTATAATATGGAGCGGCGTTTTTTTGCGATAGCCACTCACCACAATATTGATGTGAGTGTGCTCCATGTAGGCTGCCATTACGGCAGTATTGTTTAAGCGAGCTGCGATGTGAAGCCCAGCATGCTTCTCAAGATTAAGTATCTCATCATTGATACCATTACTCAGCAGAAGACTCACTGCCTCAGCGTGCTGCTGGAGTGTAGCCACATGTAGGGCGGTGTTGCCATCTTTGTTAGTGGCATTCAGCTCAATGCCGCTCTCAATGACGTATTGCATGACTGCAATCTGATTGGTGGCTGCTGCGTGATGTAACACGGTGGCCTGATATTCGTCACGCTCCTTCAACATGCCAGAAAAATCTTCACAATAAGACTTGAGTAGATTCAAGTTTCCTTCTCTGGCAATTTCAAAAGGAGAACCATAATCAACTGATGAATTCTTGATCATGTTCAGTGAGACGTGATAATTCTTGCCATGCTTCTTCTTTTTTCTGGAATCAGTCTCAGTGGAGTTTTGGTGCAGATGGTTGGTGATGCTCACTGCTTGGGCAACTCTTTGAATGGAGTAGGAGTTGGACATACTCTTTATCCTTCACACAAAAATGAATGGAAAATGGCATAAGTCAATTGCACTAGCTTGTGAATATACTCACTCTGACCCTCTATATATAAAATTACAAGTATAAATCATTTATTCATTGCCATCTATTGTAATTAAATTCATCCTGTGCCACGCGTATAAATATAGCACACTATTGTATAAATATAGTGGTGTCTGTGACCTTTTGCAACACTATACTTCCTGGTGTTCATAGTAGTAGCTTGTCTTCTCATCCAGATTTTAATTCTTCCTTATTATGTCATGTGGAATCTTTTTGTCTAAAACTTACTCATAACTAATTAATTACTCTCAGACTTATTATTGAATAAAAATCTATTAAATCTCTCCCTTTTTTTTGTCAATTACTCTCAGACTTATTATTGAATAAAAATCTATTAAATCTCTCCCTTTTTTTTGTCAGCTATCTTCTTATCATTTCATGAAAAAAAATTGAACCCATCCTACATGGCTTGATGTGAGGGCGGGTGGTACTGTTGGCCATGCACTAGGATAGATTTTTTTTGCAGACGAAGGATTATAGCTAAAAACTCAGACAGAACATAGCAACATAAGAAATTACATATGCTATTCTCCCCACCCTTCCTACGCCTGCCTGTTAATTCAAGCATTGCATAGGCAACAAGCTAGCTAGGCTAGCTGATTGCAGTGACTATAATGAGACACTCCTCACCTTTATGAAGAGTTACAGCCAGCCAGGACGACGGGTCAGGTACGTTCCACTGGCGGAGAAGTAGCACGCAAGTGTCTCTTCAAGTTTTATATTAAAAACCGTCTAGGCACGCCCCGCCCCCTTCATCCGATCTAAAAAAAAGCGCGAGAATGAAAAGCTCGCGGAAGCCCAAAAAATGCGCATTTGAAATAAAACTCAATGACTATGCATTCATAATTTTGACTCCCCCCCCCCCCATACTAGTCTTTGGAACTTCCTTTTTGTTCATTTTGTCATTTTCTTGTTTGGTTTGGTTGCCCCTTACATAAATTTGGACAGAAAGTTTGCCAGAATAACACTATCAAATAAGTGAGGACAGAAAGTTTGCCAGAATAACACTATCAAATAAGTGAAGACTCCAATGTTTCCCACATCATGACCCACCAGCTAGTCACGATGACTAATACTCAGGAGACCTGCCATGCCAGTACCATAAAAAGCAAGCCGGTTGAAGGTCTAATTTGCACCTAAGATTCTCTGGGACGAAAGTAAAATAGCAAGTTGGCTCTCTTGAGGGAGCGATTGAGTATTTATTTTTCCATGGAGAGCATATGTGTAATTAAATCAGCAAGGGTCGATCATGACACAATATTGGTTGATCAGGATACATTCAAAGTTGTTGGAGTGTGGGTGGTTTGTTTTGTGTGGGTGTTGTGTGTTGGGTGGGTGTGTGTTGCAGCTCAAGGTGAGAACCCCCCCCCCCCCCCCCCTCGCCCCCTCATAGATCACTTCCACTTTCATCAGTCATCCATTCAATCTGAATTGGATGTGCCACAAACAAGGACCAGCATGCCCTTTCAAGCATGCAACAAGGAAAGGGGGCACAGCCTTTGATGCACTTTAGCTCCATGGGACGTGAGAACTTCCAACCAGGTGGTCACAACCTGCAGTTATGTGCAGTTGTGGTGTCTCTCCAGCTAAGCAGAAGTACATTTTGGGATTTTAAAAGAATCGCGATCACCTTTTAATTCATACCATATACTACGCAGCACTGTGTGGAGGTAGTCATTGTCTTTCAAGTCTTATTCAGTCTACTACTATGATGTAAGCCACAGCCTATGGACATGGTGAAATGGTGTCTGGCCATATTTGTTCTTACTAAAAGCATATTCATCTGCTGCTGGTAACTTTAACAAAGACTACGGAATTATGAGTCCCATTGTCCCATTGAGTTACAGCATAACTCAGAGCACTGTTCCTTCAGAGTAACATCAGACACTTTCTCAAGTAACAGGAAAACTACAACTGTCATGCCTTCATGGATGAGCCTGCTGTGAGAAGGAGTCAACAAAATAGGTAAAGAATTGATAACTTGACTTGACCTCTGGCTTAGCTTCCATTCCTCGGTAGCCACGTCAATTGTATTGAGTTTCCGTTTACAATAGCACTGTGTGAAGAGGTGTGTAACCTTCTGATCCTCATTTTTAGTACTTTAGCATGATTTTAACTAGGCCAATGAGAGTTATTCCAAGCATATACATAAGTCCCATTGGAACAATGCGGTCTACAAAAATGTATGCCACTGATTGCATTTTTCACTGACAGTTACGGACAAGTTATCATGCCTCATTTATCATAAGCAACCATGCAAAGTGTAGTGTTTAGCTACATGAGTGAATGGCAATACTCAGCTGATATGACTTTTCCACCTCAACTGATTGTGGGTGTTTAGCAACCTCACTCCCTCCCTCCAAAGAGGTGAGGTAAAAGGTCATCACATTTGGAAGCTTTTACTGTGATGCCTTCACAAATTAGCTATTAAGTTAAAAGTAACTGAATAATTTGTAAAAGTAGATATTTTGAATGCTAGACAAATGACTGAGCAACATGGGAAGCTACACACTATTTTATTTAGATAGGCTTAGCAAAAAGTTTATTTATAGCTTGTAGGGGTAGGGTGAGTTTTTCAGCAGTAAAGTTATGGTAAAGTAATCTTCCAAAGAAATCTCTAATGGGGGATTTTGAATGTACAAGAAGGGTGCACAGAATATCTGTGTCTACTTTAGGCCGTACAAATAGTTTGCCCATAATATCGACAACCTTTCTTGGCCCATATTGACTGAGCTCTTATCATGAGCTATATTGGTTTTAGTAAACTCTCTCTCCTGGTCTTTGAAACAACAATTCGAATTATTTCACTTCCTAAACCTCAGCCATCCCTCACCTTTTCTCTCCCATCATAGCTTACAACACTGACGGTTCATTAAGCCTTGCTGCTGTTGGTACCACCTCCTCTGAAGTTTGCTCCAAAATCTAAGATGGCCAATATGGAGACCTCACACATGAAGACCTCAATCACATTCTCCTTGGGGCTCTTTCTGTACGACAAAATCCTTCAAGTGATTTTTTCCCCCTAGCTTATTTGTTGTTTTAGGCTTTTCTGTCTTGACCCTTCATCATGCAATTCAGACATTTCTGAAAGTGTTGAGAGTACCTTCCAGCACAAACTGGTGAATCATATGGCACTATTGGACTCCCAAGAGTAACTACCAGATGACTACTAATAAACCTGTTGGAGCTACATATATATAGTTAGGCCAACTACCCAACCAGTAGGTGCAACACAAAGACACAACACTACTATTGTATACACTCCTATCTAGAATATCTCTATTGGCGTATATGTGTATATGTGCATGTCTGTTCCAAACACTGAAGCTATCAAACACCACCCTGTTTGAAGTAGCTAAATCTAGACTTGTGCTACCTGCCCGTCCCTCTTTTAGCCTCTCCCAGTCAAAGTTCCATTCTGCTTGTCTCTTCTACCTCATGAATTGAATAAAGCATGTCTGAGTTGTGCTGTACTGTCTCCATTGTCAGCCTGTACATAGCTGCTGTTGCTGGAAGTTGTACAAGTTCCCTCTCTATCACTGGTCCACTACCCACAAAAACAGTCTCTAATGTCCTCTCACTGGTCTCACTAGGTATACCTATATGACTCACTTCTGCATCTCACATCTATTCCAATAAATTCACTATATTCATTGCTCCATTGAAGTTCACATTATCATCATTAACTATCCCAAACTCCACACCGGAATAATATGATTATTTTTTTCTTCGAATAATATGATTCTTTTTTCTTCCACTTCCTTTGGCTCCATTCAAAGGCACCAAGCTTCACTCTCTTTCTCTGGTCTACAAAGCCTACAAAAATAATAATAAAATAATAATACAGGTATTACATACACACCACATGCAGTGATATCAACTTCACTCAATTCAATAATAAAAGTTGAATCCTACAACAGACTGTTTAAACAATTATTAAACAATACTTTAATTGTAGCCTCAAATAGGTTAGCTCAAAAAAGAGTCACCATGAGCACCTCCCTCCCCCCCCTCCCTAAACAGGCTGGGTCAGTTATGTTTTCTTTCTAAAAAGAGTAGCTTATGATTTTTACATCTGTGAATACACACCATAATAAGTACACTACACATACAGTTTAGTTGCTAGTACCCACCCACTCAAAACTGTATTCTTACACCAGTGCAAAAGAAGGGATAAAGTGTCTGCTTGTAAGCATGTCTAACTGGAGTATGGTAAGTGATGCTGTGAGTTATCACTTCTTACTCAGAAGAGCATTTAACTTTAATGGCACTACGAAACAGACCTTGACTAAGATAATTTTGTGGCTATTCCTCAGCAAGTATCCAAAAAGAATGAAAAAAAATCTAAATCTTTTGTTTGAGTTATGAACACAAATTTAGTATTCTTTTATTGCTTATGCTTTTAATTGATGGGTGTGGTCAAAATGGGTATGGCCAAGTGTGCCTCTATTATTTGTGCACCCCCCACCCCTGTATTTGAATGTGTGTATACTGGCCCGATGCTAAGTGTGTGAATTGTGAATTAGTATTAAATTTCTGGACAATGTTTTACTCATGAGCCACAATCAGTCCTAGCTAATTAAGTAGGACAGATACTATCCTTAAATTCTAGAGGGTCTCGGTTTAAAGTGAAAACAGCTGGCACAAAGTTTGCAAAGGTTTCTTCCTGTATCAGAGTTCACTGCAACAGCCCACAATAGGTAGTTATCTACCACTTGTTGGTATTCTGAGGAACTACTATCATGGGAGGATGTGATTTCATTCAGGTGATTGTATTCATGCCTGAGGTAGTGAGTGCAAAGGTAATGAGTGAGTGGAACTTGTGGCCATTTGGACCAGCATTCTTAAATTTCCTATACGTATACTGTTTCATACTTTTACTTCAACTTCTTTAATCCTTTTCCAGTTACTCCTGTGATTTCATTTCCAATTCTTATTGCTGATCCAAATTGCTAGCTAACAACATCGCCATACTTACACACCTTTTGTTGTAAATCATAAAAAAATGATTCTTTATTTCAGGATAATATCTTGAAGATGAGAAGATAGCTGGCTAACACATGAATGTAGTGCTGATGAATAGCTGCTAATTTATGTACTCAAAATGACAAACAAGAAACAAATCAGTGGCGGCATTATGGTCCCAGAAAGTCATATAAATATTAACAATGTAGTATATCAGTCTTTTCATAATAACCAGTAGCTATTTTCACTATTTTCTAGGACCTAAAAATGCACAGGATTTTATTCAAGGCTGTATTTAGGTGGGA